>MDTG01060023.1_pt1 | contig 15895 bp, 17 predicted proteins | sample 811421 | NCBI WGS metagenome assembly MDTG01 (sample SAMN05326645, study PRJNA326480) | marine metagenome | isolation source: seawater | place: Pacific Ocean: South East | collected 2011 | reverse complement strand
GAAGGCTATGTATTTGCTGCTATAATTTTCTGGATTATTTGTTATTCTATGAGTAAATATAGTTACAATTTAGAGTTAAAATACAAAACTGAAAGATAAGATTTATGTCAGATAAAATTATAGAAATGAAAAATGTCAATAAATGGTTTGGAGATTTCCAAGTTTTAAAAGATATAAATTTAGATGTTAATCAAAAACAAAAAATAGTTGTTTGTGGACCTTCTGGATCAGGAAAATCTACATTAATAAGATGTATAAATAGATTAGAAGAGCATCAAAAAGGAAACATAATCGTTGATGGAAACGAACTAACAGAAGATACTAAAAATATTGAAAAAATTAGAGCAGAAGTTGGGATGGTTTTTCAGCAATTTAATTTATTTCCCCACTTGTCTATATTGGATAATTGTACACTAGCCCCAATTTGGGTTAAAAAAATGCCAAAAAAAGATGCTGAAATTTTAGCTATGAAACAATTGGAGCAAGTACAAATAGGAGACCAAGCAAAAAAATTCCCTGGTCAGCTTTCCGGAGGTCAACAGCAAAGATGTGCGATAGCTAGAGCTTTATGTATGGAACCAAAAATAATGCTTTTTGATGAACCTACTTCCGCACTAGATCCTGAAATGATCAAAGAAGTTTTAGATGCAATGGTAAGTCTTGCTAAAGGAGGAATGACAATGATAGTTGTCACTCATGAAATGGGATTTGCAAAGGAAGTTGCTGATGAAGTAATTTTTATGGATGAAGGCATGATTGTAGAAAAGCAGCCAACAAAAGATTTTTTCGCTAATCCAAAAAGTGATAGAACTAAACTGTTTTTAAGTCAGATATTATAATAACAATAAATACTGATGATTAAATCACTTAAATTTAAGTTTGTTTTAATATTTTTAATTGTATTTATACCAAATAATTTAATAGCACACACACAGCATTATAATAATCTCAAAAGTATTGAATTTGATATCTTTAGAAATAACAAGCATATAGGAAAACATGTTTTTTATTTCAATTTTAAGAAAGATATAAACGAACTTACTGTAAAAAGTAAATTGAACTTTGAAATAAGGAAAATAGGTATTGTTCTTTATAAATACCTAACGGAAGGTACAGAAATATATAAAGATGGCAATTTAATTAAATTTAATTCTACAACTGTACAAAATAATAAAAATAAGTATGTAAATTTAATCAATAATAACAATGAATTTACTATAGACGGATCTTCTTACAAAGGAAAAGCACCTTTAGAATATGTTATAGGAACTTGGTGGAATCATAATATAGTTAAAGCCAAAGCTCAAATAAGTGCAGTTTCAGGTAGAATTATTAAACAAAATGTAACTTTTCTTGGCAATGAAACTATTTCTATTGATGGAAAAAACTATGAGACTCTACACTTTAATTTTAGTTCTGATGACAATAAACTATCTAAAGACAAAAAACTAAACACAGATATTTGGTATGATAAAGAGACATTGTATTGGTTAAAGGCATCTTTCGATAAAAAGGGGAAGTGGGAATACAGATTAATAAATATTAAATAATATAATTTGTATTTTTAAGTGCAGAAAAAATATAAAAGTCAAGCAAGTTCATTGATTTTTCTCTAAAAAAAGTTGAAATAAATTGCAATAAATGACCTATATTTAGGGAAAAATAACCTTATTTTTTTATTATTTTCCCTTGCCAAGAATTTCAATTTAAGGTTAAATCTTTTAACTTTAAAAATATTCTGAGGGGGATATTAGTTCATGGAAACAAATTTTAATAGACATTTAGGTTCTAAGTTAAGAATGAGAAGATTAGCGTTAGGATTAACTCAAACGAAAGTAGCTCAAGCAATTAACGTCACATTCCAACAAATCCAAAAATATGAAAAAGGAACCAACGGGATCAGTTCTTTACGTCTTATGCAGCTAGCAAATTTTTTAAAAGTACCAGTTGTATATTTTTTTGAGAATTTTCCTGAGTATTCTGGAGAACAGCCAAAAGATGCAACAGAAGATTTAAATTATGCTTTTTTAGCAAAATTATTCGCTAATCTTTCCGAATTACAAAAAGAAAAAATATTGCAAGTTTTAAAAAATACAAGATCGTTAGAAAAAACAGGTTAATTTTTTGGCTCCTCGGGCAGGACTCGAACCTGCGACCAATTGATTAACAGTCAACTGCTCTACCAACTGAGCTACCGAGGAATAATAGCAACATACTTTTTTTTCTACACAAAACAACATAAAATTTTGGAGGCCACGCCCAGAATCGAACTGGGATACAAGGATTTGCAATCCTCTGCGTAACCATTCCGCCACGTGGCCACAATTATTATAAAATTGATTGAATCAATTCTTTGTTTAAAATCAAATTATTATATGTTTAGATAAAATGCAAAATTCAAATTACAACCATATCAATATAGAAAAGCAAATATACGAATATTGGGAGAAAAATAAATTTTTTAAGCCCAAAAAGAACAAAAAAAAATATTTTTCTATAGTTATACCACCTCCAAACGTTACAGGAAGTCTTCATATGGGGCATGCGCTTAATAACTCATTACAAGATTTACTTATACGTTATTTCAGAATGAACGGCTATGAAACATTGTGGCAGCCTGGCACAGATCATGCAGGAATAGCTACTCAAGCTTTAGTTGAAAAAAGTTTGTTAAAAGAAGGTATAAAAAAAGAAGCAATAGGAAGAGAAAAATTTATTAAGAGAGTATGGAAATGGAAAGAAGAATCTGGAGATAAAATTTTAAATCAACTTAAAAAACTTGGTTGTTCATGTGATTGGGATCGTAACAGATTCACTATGGATAAAGATTTATCAGAAGCTGTTACACAAACTTTTGTCAAACTTTATAAAGAAAAATTAATTTATAAAGATATAAAACTAGTTAATTGGGATACTAAATTAAAAACAGCGATTTCAGATCTGGAAGTTGAACAGAGAGAAGTTCAATCTAATCTTTATTACATAAAATACAAAATTTTTAACGAAGATAATTATATTACAATTGCTACAACACGACCCGAAACACTCATTGGTGATACCGCAGTAGCTGTTAATCCTCATGACGACAGGTACAAAAATTTAGTTGGAAAAAAAATAATAGTACCTGTAGTTGAAAGAAAAGTTGAAATAATCTCTGATGAATATGTTTCCATAGAACAAGGTTCTGGAGCTTTAAAAGTAACACCTGCTCATGACTTTAATGACTTCGAAATTGGTAAAAGACATAATTTAACATCAATAAATATTTTTGAAAAAAATGGAACAATAAATAAAAATGCTCCTCAAAAATATGTTGGCCTTGATAGATTTGAAGCCAGAAAAGAAATAATTAATGATCTTAAATCAAAGGGTTTAGTAGAAAAAATTGAAAATATAAAAAATGTGATTCCCTATGGAGACAGATCAAATACTATTATTGAACCTTTGCTTACTGAACAATGGTTTGCTGATGCTAAATTTCTTTCAAAAAAAGCAATTAAGGAAGTTAAGAAAAAAAGAACAAATTTTTTTCCTTTAAACTGGACCAAAACTTATTTTCAATGGATGAATAATATTGAACCTTGGTGTATTTCGAGACAGTTGTGGTGGGGACATAGAATCCCTGCTTGGTACACAAAAGATAAAAAGATATTTGTTGCTCCAACAGAAAAAGAAGCAAAAAAACAAGCTTATAAATATTATAAAAAAGATGTAGAGTTAAAAAGAGACGAAGATGTTTTAGACACATGGTTCTCGTCTGCTCTTTGGCCATTTGCAACACTTGGCTGGCCTAAAAAAACTTATGAACTCAAGAGATTTTATCCTACATCAGTTTTAGTAACTGGGTTTGATATTATCTTTTTTTGGGTAGCAAGAATGATGATGATGGGAAATCATCTAATGAATAAAACGCCTTTTTCGAAAGTTTATGTCCACGCATTAGTTAGAGATGAAAAAGGACAAAAAATGTCAAAGTCAAAAGGAAATGTAATTGACCCTTTAGATTTAATAAATAAATATGGAGCAGACTCACTTAGATTTACATTAATCTCAATGGCATCACCAGGTAGAGATGTGAAACTATCTGAAGATAGAATTAAGGGTTATAGAAATTTTTTAAATAAAATTTGGAACTCAAATAAATTTTCTAAAATAAATAGTTGTAAGTATGATAAAAAACTTAATGTTAATAAATCCTTATTAGATGTTAATAAATGGATTTATTTTGAACTAGTTAATACTAACAAAAATATCCAAAAACATGTTGAAAATTTTAGATTTGATGAGGCGGCAAAAACTATATATCAGTTTGTTTGGCATTCTTACTGCGATTGGTATATTGAATTTTTAAAGCCAGTATTTACTTCAAAAAATAAGAAAGATCTTAAAGAATCACGCGCATTTGCTGCTTATATTCAGTCATGTATATTAATGATGCTCCATCCATTTATACCTTTTTTTACAGAAAAAATGTGGTCTGATTTAAAGCTTCACTCTAAATTAAAAACTCCACTTATTAATAAAAACTGGACATTGCCCACTAAAACCAATTTGTCATTTAAAACAAGTTATAAAAAGATTGATTGGCTTATTCAACTAGTTACAAACATCAGGTCTACAAAAGTTGATTTAGAAGTCCCACCAGGCTCCTTCATTGATATTTCAATCGAAGACTTAAAAAAGGATAAAAAAGACATCATTAATGATAATTCAAGTGTATTCACGAGACTAGGTCGAATTTCTAATGTTTATCATTCTAAAAAAGATAAAAAGGGTATAAATATAATAGTTGGCATTGATACTGTTACATTATATTTTAGTGATGAAGTTAATTTGTTAGATCAAAAGAATAAAATTTCTAAAAAAGTTCAAGATTTAGACAATAAAATCATTATTCTAACTAAAAAATTAGATAATAAATCATTTTTAAAAAACGCCCCAAAAGCTATTATACAAAAGGAAAAAAACTTATTATTACAATCTAACATTGAGCTTAAGAAGTTGAATAGTATATTAAATAGTATTAAAAATTAATTATGAAATTTGATAAATCAAAATTACCGAGTAGGCATGTGTCTGTAGGTGTTAAAAGTGCACCTCATAGATCCATGTACCATGCAATGGGACTTAAAAAAGATGATATTGAAAAACCTTTTGTTGGTGTAGCAACAACGTGGAACGAGGCCGCTCCATGTAATATTACGCTTTCTAGACAGGCTCAGTCAGCTAAAAAGGGAGTTAAATTAGCTGGTGGAACGCCTAGAGAATTCACAACTATTACAGTTACAGACGGAATTGCCATGGGGCACGCAGGAATGAAATCTTCCTTAATAAGTCGTGAAGTCATAGCAGATTCAATAGAATTAACCATGAGAGGTCATTGCTATGATGCTTTAGTTGGTTTAGCGGGATGTGATAAATCTTTACCTGGAATCATGATGGTTATGCTTAGACTTAATGTTCCTTCAGTCTTCATATATGGTGGATCAATTCTTCCAGGAAAATTTAAAGGCAAAGATGTTACTATAGTTGATGTATTTGAAGGCGTAGGAAAATATTCAACTGGAAAAATGTCTAAGAAAGATTTAGACGAACTAGAGAGTTTGGCTTGCCCCTCAGCTGGTTCATGTGGAGGACAATTTACAGCTAATACAATGGCATGTGTTTCTGAAGCAATAGGATTAGCACTACCTGGTTCTGCAGGAACCCCTGCTGTTTATGAAACTAGAGATAAGTTTGCTGTTTCAAGTGGTGAAGCAGTTATGAATCTTTTAAAAAACAACATTAGACCAAGAGACATAGTTACAAAAAAATCTCTCGAAAACGCTGCTGTAATAGTTGCTGCTTCAGGAGGATCTACCAATGCAGCTTTACATTTACCTGCTATAGCAAATGAAGCGGGAATTAAATTTACACTAGAGGATGTAACAAATATTTCAAAAAAAACACCTTATATAGCTGATTTAAAACCAGGAGGAAAATTTGTTGCAAAAGATTTATATGAAATAGGTGGTGTACCTATATTAATTAAAGCTTTATTAGATGGAGGCTTATTACATGAAGATTGTTTAACAGTAACAGGAAAAACTATTGCTGAGAATCATAAAGATGTTAAATTCCCAACTAATCAAAAAATTATTTATACCACTTCAAATCCTTTAAATTCTAGCGGGGGTTTTGTTGGACTAAAAGGAAATTTAGCTCCAGAAGGAGCTATAGTAAAAGTTGCAGGAATGAAGAGAAAAACCTTCACCGGAAAAGCAAAATGTTTTGATGATGAAAAGTCAGCTTTAAATGCAGTTTTAGATAAAAAAATAAAAGCAGGGGATGTCGTGGTTATTCGATATGAGGGACCAAGAGGAAGTCCAGGTATGCCAGAGATGCTATCTACAACAGGAGCTATATATGGCCAAGGCTTAGGCGAAGAAGTAGCTCTTATTACCGATGGACGTTTTTCTGGTGGAACTCATGGACTTTCCATTGGACATGTTGGACCTGAGGCAGCAATAGGAGGTCCTATAGGTTTACTTAAAGATGGAGATACAATTATAATTGACATTGAAAAAGGAATTTTAAATGTCCAATTGACAAAAGAAGAAATTAAATCGAGAAGAGAAAAATGGAAACCAAAAGTAATTGAATATACTTCAGGAACTTTGTGGAAATACGCGCAAACAGTAGGCCCAGCATTTAAGGGTGCTGTTACTCATCCTGGAGGAGCAAAAGAAAAAAAATGTTACGCTGACGAATGAAATGAAAATAAAACCAGTAATTTTATGCGGTGGCGCAGGAACAAGGCTCTGGCCAAAATCAAAAAAAAATTTACCAAAACAGTTTGTCGATTGGGGAGGTTGGACATTGTTTGGAAAAACTCTCGATAGGATTAAAAACCCAATATTTGATTATCCTATTATTACTACAAACTCATCTTATCTAAAATTGGTTAAAAAATTTTTAAACAAGAAAAAAGTTAAAAAATATAAGATTATTTTAGAACCTTATAAAAAAAATACAGCTCCGGCTATATTGGCCTCAGCATTGTTAGAAGATATATCACCAGATCAACCATTGATTTTCTTCTCTTCCGACAATTTAATCGATTCAGTATCTAAATTTAATAAATCTATAAGCAAAAACAAAAAGTATTTAAGCAATGATAACATTTTTATTTTTGGCATCAAACCCATATCCCCATCCTCTGAATATGGATACTTTCTAAGTAAAAAAGTTTCAAGCAATATTAACAAAATAAAAAGCTTTATTGAAAAACCTAATAAAAATAAAGTCAAAATTATAATTAAAAAGAGAGGTTATATGAATTCTGGTATGTTTTTTATGAGAAAAGATTCAATAATTTATAATTTTAAGAAATATCAAAAAAATTTATACAACTTATGTAAAGATTCAGTAGAAAAAGCAAAAGTTTCCAATAATATTTACTATTTAAATAAACACTCATTTAAAAAAATAAAGGATATATCTTTTGACTATGCCATTCTTGAAAAGTCTAAAAATATTAATGGAATTAAACTAAATATTTCATTAACTGACCTAGGCAATTGGAAAGAAATTTGGAAATTTTTCTTAAAAAATAATTCAAAAAAAAACATTAAGAAAAATACTTTTTATAGACCTTGGGGTAAATACACCAATTTGTTTTCAGGAAATAATTTTTTATTAAAAGAATTAGTTATAAACTCAAAATCATCAATTAGTTTACAAAAACATTATCATCGGTCTGAACGTTGGACTATTATTTCTGGGAAACCAAAAATCACTATCAATAAAAAAATTTTCTTTGTAAAACCCAATGAGACGACTTTTATACCCAGAGGCGCAATTCACAGAATTGAAAATTTATTTAAAGAGCCTGTTAAAATAGTTGAAGTGCAAATGGGGTCAATTTTAAAAGAAAGTGATATTAAAAGATACAAAGATGTTTATGGTAGAATTAATTAATTTCTAACTCTATCGGTGTATGATCTGATGGCTTTATTTTCGATCTAGGTTTTTTGTTAATACTTATTCCTTTTATTTTGTTTATTAGATTATTTGAAATTAAAAAATGATCTATTCTCATCCCGTGGTTTTTTTGCCAAGAACCCGCCATATAATCCCAAAAAGTATATTCTTGTTTTTCTTTTTTAATCAATCTATATGCATCGTGAAAACCAAGATTTATAAGTTCACGAAATTTTTTCCTTATTTCTAATTTAAATAAAGCATCATTTGTATATTTAGTATGGTCATAAACATCAATCTCTTCTGGGATTATATTAAAATCACCAGCAATAATTATATTTTTATTTTCATTTAATTTTTTTTCTACTTTGTCTATAAATGAATCATACCAATATTTTTTATAATCATATTTATCAGTATTAATAGGATTTCCATTTGGAGCATATATATTAATTAAATCAATATTATCAGATTTAATTTTTAAATTTCCTACTATTATCCTAGATTGTTTTTTTTTATCTTTGATAAATTCTAAATCAACTTTACTGATGTTATATTTTGATATTATTGCAACTCCATTATAACTTTTTTGCCCATAGACATATGACTTGTAGCCCAAATTTTTAAATTCATTAAATGGAAAAGTTTCTTCAATAGTTTTAATTTCTTGAACTAACAAAATATCAGGCTCAGAATCTTTCAGGTAGTTAGATATATTTTGGATTCTTGCTCTTATTGAATTAACATTCCAGGAACTTATTTTCATTAAAATGAAAAAGATATTCCACAACCACAAGAAGATTTAGTTTTTGGATTTGAAATTTTAAAGGAACTTCCTATCAACTCTTCAGAAAAATCTACTTGCGAACCTTTTAACATATCTAATGAAGATTTATCGACAACAATATTTTCATATTTTAAATCTGTTTTTTCAATTTTGCTATCAAAAGTGAAGTCATACTTGAATCCTGAGCAACCACCACCTTTTACAGCTATTCTAAAAAATGTACCAGAAGGCTTTTGAGCAATAAGCTCATTGATTCTTTCCACAGCTTTTTTACTAAAATTTATTTCTTTAATCATTTTTGTAATCTTCTGTAATATACTCTTCTTATCAAAATTATGCAAAAAAATTATAACGAAAGTCATTTAAAACCTTACGCCATCAAAGGAGAAAATAGCAGAGGAAGAATTTTTAGAGAACAAGAAAATCTTATAAGATCACCTTATCAAAGAGATAGAGATAGAATAATTCACTCAACATCATTTAGAAGACTTAAACATAAAACACAAGTTTTTGTAAATACTGATGGTGACCATTATAGAACCAGGCTGACACACTCAATGGAAGTAGCACAAATTGCCAGAACTTTAGCAAGGTCTCTAAATTTAAATGAAGATCTCAGCGAAACATTAAGTCTTGCTCATGACTTAGGGCATACCCCTTTTGGACACGCTGGCGAAGAAGTTTTAAATCATTGTATGAGAAATTATGGTGGTTTTAATCATAATATTCAAACATTGAGAATAGTTACTTTAATTGAGAAAAAATATTACAAATTTGCTGGTTTAAATCTTACATACGAAACACTTGATGGTTTAATAAAGCATAATGGTCCCGTAAAAGATATTAATAAGTATAAAAAGATATTAGATAAAGTTTTATTCAATAAAAAAATTAATTTTAATACATATCCATCTCTTGAAGCACAGGTAGCTGGCATTTCAGATGATATTGCCTACAACAATCACGATCTAGAAGACGGGCTTAGAGCAGGATTATTTTCAATAAAGCAATTAATTAAAATACCTATTTTATCAAACATAATTAAAAAACATTTAAAAAATATTAAAAATTATAGGAGAGAAATTATAATAAGCCAGATTATAAGAAATCTTATTAACTTAATGGTAATAGACGTTATTAATACAACAAATAAAAATTTAATAGTGACTAAACATAAATCTCCAAACGATATTTATAAAGAAGATCACTTGATAGTTGATTTTTCAGAAAAAATGAAAAGAATGGATTTTCAACTAAAAGCCTTTTTAAAGAAAAACATGTACTGTCATAAAAAAGTTATTGCTAACACCAATAAAGGCAAGAAAATAATTAGCAATTTATTTAAACATTTGATTAAAAATCCTAAAAAGTATATTAGCAAAGAGTTGTTTAATCACGATCAGAAAGAACGTATTATTGCAGACTTTATAGCAGGAATGACTGATAGATACGCCATAAATTTAAATAAAAAAATAAAATGAATTTATTTCTAGAATATCAAAAAAAAATATTTAAAAGTTTAAAAGCACTAGAAAAATATAAAAAAATTAATATTCCATCTACCTTAAAGATTATTAACGTGGATCTTCCGCCCAGAAATCAAAAAGCTGATTTAGCTTGTAATGCTGCGATGATTTTAGCTAGAAGTAATAATACTTCACCAAATCTATTAGCAGAAAAAATTAAAAAACACTTATTGTTAAATTTTAAAGAATTTTCTGAAATTGAGATTGCTGGACCAGGTTTTCTTAACATAAGTTTTAATTCTTTATTTTGGAAAAAATACTTAGAAAAAGCAATAAAACTGAAATATAAATATGGATTTTCTAAATCTAATAAAAAAAAATATAACATTGAGTTTGTTTCTGCCAACCCAACAGGTCCATTACATGTAGGACATTGTCGAGGAGCTGTCTTAGGGGATTCTTTGTCAAACTTATTAGCCTTTAACGGGAATAAGATTACAAAGGAATACTATGTGAATGATTACGGGGGGCAGGTAAAAAACTTTGTAGATTCAGTATATAATAGAATTTTAGAGATAGTAAACAAAACACCTTTTCCAGAAAAAAATAATTTGTACCCAGGAGATTATATTATTGATATAGCTAAAAAAATTATCAAAAAGAAGCGGATTAAAGATTACAACAATTATCAAAAAATATTCAAAAAATTATCAGATGAATCTTTAAATATATCTATGGAAATTATTAAAGAAAATTTAAGTTTACTTGGAATTAAGCATGATAATTTTGTTAATGAATCAAGTTTAATAAAAAAAAAATTTGTTTTGAGGACTATAAATCAACTTAAGAAAAAAAATTATATTTATACAGGTAAACTTCAAGCTCCTAAAGGTGAAAAAAATATAGATTGGAAAACTAGAAGTCAGTTGCTATTTAAATCAACTCTTTTTGGAGATGATATTGATCGACCTCTTCAAAAAGCAGATGGGACGTGGACATATTTTGCAGGTGATATGGCTTATCATTCTAATAAAATTTCTAGAAAGTATGATATTTTAATAAATATACTTGGTGCAGACCATGCTGGCTACATCAAAAGAATAGAGTCAGCAACTAAAGCAATTTCTAATAATAAAGTAAGATTGATATGTAAAGTGTCTCAGCTTGTAAAATTATATAAAAAAGGCCTTCCATTTAAAATGTCTAAAAGAAAAGGTGATTATATTACTGTTGAAGATTTAATAAATGAAGTTGGAAGTGATTCAGTAAGGTTTATGATGTTAAATAGAAGTAGTGATGCAGAATTAGATTTTGATTTTGAAAAAGTTACAGAAAAATCTAAAGAGAATCCTGTTTTTTATATTCAATATGCCTATGCAAGAATTAATTCCATCTTTAGGGCTTTAAACATGAATCTAGAAGACAAAATTAAAATTAATTCAAAAATTTATACTTTTAATGAGTATGAAATTGGAATTATAAAAAAAATTTCTGAATGGCCCAAATGTGTGGAAATATCTTCAAGTAAACTAGAACCTCATAGAATTCCTTTTTATTTATATGAATTAGCTACTTTATTTCACGCGTATTGGAATTTAGGTAATACCAGAGAAGAACTTAGATTTATAAATAACAATAAACCAACGCACATGTTTAGATTAGTTATTTTACAAGTATTAGCTTTAGTTATTAAAAATGGAATGTCAATTTTGGGGGTATCAACTCCAAAAACTATGTAATGTTTAAAAAAATACTATATATAATACCTTTTTTTATATTTATTGTTTTTATAACAAATTTTTACTTTTCACCTGAAAATGTAAAAAAAGTTAATAAATTCAGAGATATTAAACGAGTAGAAAAAAAAATTTCAAGTACAGATCTCCCTATTTTAAAAAACGACACATATAATGTAGTTGTTTATAAGAATGATATTGAGATTTATAAAAAAAAAAGAAAGAAATATAAATTTTGGGATTTGATTAAAAAATAATATTATGAAAAGAAAAGCTCTAATTTTTGGCATAAAAGGCCTATCTCTTTCCAAAGAAGAATCAAAATTATTAAGAAAAAATAAGCCATGGGGTATTATATTATTTTCAAGAAATATAAAAAATTTAAAACAGACACAAAAATTAGTGGGCCAAATTAGAAGAATAGCTAAAGATAAAAAATATCCGATCTTAATTGACCAAGAAGGAGGAAGAGTTTCTAGAATTGGAAATATAGCTAATCATAGATTGTATACACAAAATTATTTTGGAAAACTTTATAGCAAAAACAAGCCAAAGTTTAAGAAGCAATATGAAAATTATATATCAGAAGTTTGTAAAATTTTAAAAGAAATTGGAGTAAATATAAATACTGTACCAGTGCTTGATCTAATAGAAAAAAAAGCAAACAAAATTATTGGAGATAGATCTTATTCTAAAGATCCAAGAGTAGTTTCAAGTATTGGTAAATTCTTATTAAAATTATACAAAAAGAAAAAAATCGGCACAGTTACCAAACATATACCCGGACATGGTTCTGCTAAACATGATACTCATCATAGGATTTCTTCAATTAAGAGACCAAAACTTAAATTGGTAAAAAGAGATTTTAAACCTTTTAGATTATGCCACTCACATTTTGCAATGACTGCACATCTTATCTACACAGCTTATGATTCGTTAAATAACGCTACGCAGTCAAAAATAATCATTAATGAAGTAATAAGAAAGCACATTGGATTCAAAGGTATTTTGATTTCAGACGACATTTCTATGAAAGCTCTTAAATTCGGTCTAATTAAAAATGCAATTATGGCGTTAAATGCAGGGTGTAATTTAGTTTTACATTGTAATGGGAATATTAAAGAAATGAAAATATTGGTTAGAACCTTACCAACTATTGATAAATTTACACAAAAAAAAACATCACAATTTTATAAATTTTTAGGATAAAATTGAATTATGGAAAACGTACAAGATAAAATACTGAAAATTAATATTGACAATTATTCAGGTCCACTTGAAGTTCTTCTAGACCTTGCTAAATCTCAAAAAGTTGACTTAGCAGTTATATCAATAACCCAACTTGCAGATCAGTTTATAGAATTTATTAATAGTGCAAAAAAAGTTAATTTAGATCTTGCATCAGAATATTTGTTGATGGCAACATGGTTGGCTTATTTAAAATCAAAGTTATTACTTCCGCAGGAGGAAGATGAAGATTTTAAAGCTACTGAAGTAGCAGAAAAACTAAAAAGCCAGCTAAAAAAATTAGAGTTAATCAGACTTTTATCCGACCAACTTTTAAAAAAAAAAAGATTAGGAGTAGATATCTATACAAGAGGTATGAAAGGTGGGATTAGATTAAAAAGACATTCAGAGTATTCAGTAACATTATATGAATTACTAAAGTCTTATTCAAACCATATAAGTAAAAAGAATTTCTTAAAAATGAGTATTCCTAAATTACCGGTTTATAGCACTGAGGAGGCTATAAAAGAGATTAAAAAAAATATTAAAAATTTAAAAAATTGGACTGATCTTACAAATATAATACCACATTATCTTAAGAAAAACTTACAACTTAAAAAAACTGGCTTAGCCGGAATATTTTCAGCATCTCTTGAACTTACAAAAGAAGGTTTGATTGTAATTATGCAAAAAGATAATTTCAAAGAGCTTCTAATAAAGGAGAAAAATGAATAAAAAAAATTATTCAAAAATTTTAAAATTTCCTAAAATATCTTCAAGTATAGAAAGACAGGTAGAAGCTATTTTGTTTTCAGCTCAAGAACCTCTAGATTTAGAAACTATACAATCACGCATTAAAACAAAAACTAATGTTTTAAAAGCACTAGAGTCTTTAGCTGAACAGTATAAAAACAGAGGTATAAATTTAATTTGTATAAAAAATAAATGGTCTTTTCGAACAGCATCTAATCTCTCTAACTTAATGAATTTGCAAGTTAGTGTACAAAAAAAATTATCAAAAGCAGCAATAGAAACTCTTTCAATAATTGTTTATCACCAACCAGTTACAAGATCTGAAATTGAAGAAATAAGAGGTGTCTCTTTTGCATCTGGAACTTTAGAAATTTTACTAGAATTAAATTGGGTAAAACCTTCAGGCAGAAAAAATATTCCTGGAAAGCCAATACAATATGTTACTACTGATGATTTTCTCAGTCATTTTAACATACAAAAATTAACAGATTTACCAAATATAGAAGAGTTAACTTCAGCCGGTTTAATTGATGGCACAAATGTAGATATGTCAATTTTTGGAACAGGAAAATATTTTAAAGAACAAAATATAGAAAAAAAAGAGGATATTTATTCTGATATTGATGATATGTTAAGCCAATCCCTTAAAAATGAAGATGAGTAAAAGAAATCTTTAATAAACTGTAAAAATTGTATATAAATCTTATATGAGTATTGGATTTTGGCAAATAGCAATAGTAGTTGTTTTAGTTGTTCTTCTTTTTGGAAGAGGAAAAATATCATCTCTAATGGGAGATGTAGCTAAAGGAATTAAGAGTTTTAAAAAAGGCATGTCAGATAAACCAGAAACTTCAGACACAACAAATACATCAGAAAATTCGTCAAGCGAAGATCAAGATACAGAGAAAAAGTAGTTAACAATGCCACAAATTGGATGGTTTGAGATACTTGTTATTGTAGTCTTAGCAGTAATAATAATTGGTCCAAAAGATATCCCTATAGTTTTAACAAAAATAGGAAGATGGCTAGGATCGATAAAAAGATACTTTAATCAAATACAAAAAGATGTCACTGATGTACAAAATTCAATTGAGGAAGAAGTTTCTTTGGAAGAAGAACATATAAATAATAAAAAAGATAATAAAAAAGATGAATGAAGAAAAAAGTAAACAAGGTACTTTCGTTGAACACCTTGCAGAATTACGATCAAGGTTACTAAAATCATTTATTTATTTTTTCATTTTTTTCATAATAAGTTATATTTTTGCCGAAAATATTTATGCTTTTTTAGTTGAACCGTATTCTCAAGCTGTAAAAGATGATCCTATTAATAGAAGATTGATATTTACAGCCTTACATGAAACTTTTATTACATACTTGAAACTTGCTTTTTTTACATCCCTATTTATTTCAAGCCCAATTATATTAACGCAAGTTTGGAAATTTATTGCTCCTGGACTTTATAAAAATGAAAAAAGGGCTTTGTTACCATATATGGCGGCAACACCGACTTTATTTTTATTGGGTGGAATGCTTGTTTATTATCTAGTAATGCCATTAGCAATAAAGTTTTTTCTTACTTTTGAAACTACAGCCATTTCAGGAACCTTACCAATACAGTTGGAAGCTAAGGTAAATGAGTATTTATCATTAATCATGAGATTAATTTTTGCTTTTGGTATTAGTTTCCAATTACCTGTATTACTTAGTCTTTTAGCAAGAGTAGGTTTTATCGATTCTAAATATTTGAGAAGTAGAAGAAAATTTGTAGTTGTAATTATATTTGTTTTAGCAGCTATATTAACACCACCAGATCCAATTACACAAATAGGCTTAGGAATACCTTTGTTAATTCTTTACGAATTATCTATATTATCTGTTTCACTTATAGAAAAGAAAAAAAAAGATGCATGACATTAAGTTAATAAGAAAAGATCCTAATGCTTTTAAAGAAAAACTTAAAT
>MDTG01192984.1_pt1 | contig 15896 bp, 14 predicted proteins | sample 811421 | NCBI WGS metagenome assembly MDTG01 (sample SAMN05326645, study PRJNA326480) | marine metagenome | isolation source: seawater | place: Pacific Ocean: South East | collected 2011 | reverse complement strand
GAAATATATTTCTTAACAATTTCTGGGGTTATAGCTATTCTTTTTTCAATATCTTTATTTTCTAAAATAGAGCCTATTTTCATAATAAAAACTTATAACAGGAAAATCGCCATTAACACCAAAACACATATTACAGCGACAGTTCCCCACAGAACAAACTTTGTAAAATTATTCCAGGTATTTTTATGGCTTTGGTGATCCATAAAATTATTTTTGTCGTGCTTTAAATTTAGGATTGGTCTTATTGATTATATAAACTCTACCTCTTCTTCTCACTAATTTAGAGTTAAGATCTCTTTTTTTTATTGATTTGAGTGAGCTTTTTATTTTCATAATCTATGTATGCCGGCAACGTCCTACTCTCCCGTGTCTTAAGACAAAGTACCATCGGCGCTGAAAGGCTTGACTTCCGAGTTCGGTATGGGATCGGGTATAACACTTTCGCAATAATTACCGGCGAGAGTTTTATACTTAAATATAATTAAAAGTAAACTACAATATATTTGCTTATTCTACTGATTTTTCAGTACAAATTCAGCTATATAGTCCTTCAGTTTTATTTTTCCGAATTTTTTATAAATTCTATTGGTTGAACTAATATTAGTTAATGCAGATGCATATCTCTCACCTTTTCTTGAGGGTAACAATTTTATTTGATTTGAAAACATTTTTGCTACTTGTAAAATTGAGTAGCTATATTTATTTGAAACACTGTAGTATCTGCATTTATTATTTTTACAAGCTTCATAACAAACATTAACAGTATCATCTATATGTGTGAATCTTCTTGTTTGAGTACCTGGTCTCACAACTGGCATTGGTTTATTCTTAAGATAATGTTCCTCAAAAATTCCAATCACAGTTGCCATTTTACCTTTATTAATTTGATGAGGGCCATATACATTATAAAAAAAAATCACTTCATACTTAAAATTAAACCATTTTTTTAAATTTTCTAAAAGTTCAATATTTTTTGCTTTCGTGAATGCATACGGTGACAAATTTTTATCTCTTCCCTTATTCCCAAGAGTAGCAGAAGTGGCCGAATATATTAATTTAATCTTATTTTTTAAACAAAAGTCAAATACAGCATTTGAACCAATGGTATTTGATTGAATACATTTATTCATTTGTAAAAAGCTTTGATAAATTCTAGAAAATTCTCCAAAATGGAACAGTGTCTTTATGCGTAACTTGTATTTATCCAGAATTATATGAATATTTTTAGTTTGACCTTTTATATATTTTACTCGAGGATTTTTAATATGATTTTTTTTACTTCCTGATGAATAATCATCTAAACTAATAATATTATATTTAGTTTTTTTTAACAATAATTTTATCAAATTGGTTCCAACAAATCCACAGCCACCAGTTACTAAAATAATTTTTTTCATTTTAAAGAAATTTACTAATATAGTATTTTAAAATTATATACATAATATAATTTTATTATTTTGAATCTTTATAAAACATTTTCATCCAGAAATATTCTTTAATTTTAACACTTTTGCTATATGAACATGGTGTTGTAGTGGCCCAACAATAGCCTCCGTTTTTTAAAGAATATAATGTGGTGTCTTGAAATTGACTTATCGGATAAGTATCAACATCTTCTTCAATAAAAAAAAATGGACTATTAATTATATCATAATTATAGAGATTAATTTCTTTGTTAATTCTTACAAAATTTCGAGCATTAAAGATCGCTAACGAAAGTAATAAAAAACAGATTGTTATTTTATATATATGATTTTTTGCAATCAGAAGTTTGTCCATCATTCTAGCAAAAAAAATAAATATAGGAATTGCGAATAATACAAAACCACCATATCTCATTGATGGGTGATTTAAAAACCATTCTAGAAAAAATATTAATGGAATAATATAAATTATTAACAAAGAAAATTTATCAATGTAAAGTGAATGATCACTATTAACATTCTTTTTAGAAAAAAATTTTAAAGTTGAAAACAAAAATATTGAAATTGCAAAAATACCCAACAATGTGTCAGATACCTTGTTAAAAAAATGTCTATCAATCCAATTACTCAACCAATTAAAATTCTCTATGTAAATTTTTGGATCTAAATCCGCTTTATAATTGGGCCCACCCCCTGCTTTTGCCCACCACTCATAATGGACTGCTAAACCTTTCACTTCCTCTTTTGAAATTGACCAATCATTATTTTCAAAACAAGTTTTTTCTGCAGGGTATATTAAGCATCCTGTGTTCAAATAACTAGTAGCTAAATTCAAAAAAATAAAAAAACTCACAATAAAGATTAAAAAATTATTCTTATTGAATAAAAAATTTTTAAACATTTTTTTTTTAAGAAGTAAAATTAGTATTAATAAAAAATATAAATAATATATAACTTTTATGCTTGCAGCTAACGAAATGATTATTATTAGTGAATATAAATAAACTTTATTATTTTCAAAGTTTTCTTGATTAAGAAGAATCCTGAAAAATAATATAAATATTAAAAATAATAAAATTTGTGATGATCTATCTGTACCGTGTTCACCTAATCTATAAAAAACAACATTAACAAAAATAAGAGATAGTAATGAAAAAAAATAAATAAAATCAATTTTTTTTTCATTTTGATAATCTCTAAATAATTCAGTAATTAAAATTAAATTAAAAAAAAGAACAATAATAAATGGCCCAATATGAAACAGAAAAAATTTTATAAAGGGCATATAAAAAATTGAATGAAGATAGAACAAACTTGAAAAAGTTCTAAATCCATGACCGAGGTTTCCCATGCCGACAAAATATCCATTTTCTGACAAATTAAGTGCATAAGTTAAATGATAATATGGAAAATCATCATGATTTTTAAAAACATACACACCGAGTATTAAAATTATAAAAATAAAAAATAAATTCTTTAGTTCCTCAAATTTTCTAAAATAAAAAATAAAAAATAAAAAAGTACATAAGCCAATAATATGTAAAATAATATTATGAAAAAAATTATGTGGAAAAAAAAAGGAGGTAAAAATTGATATTAATGATAAAAAAAAGAATCCAAACAAACCCTGATATCCTAAATTCAATTTTATTAAATTATTTTTTAAAATTTTCGAAAAACAAAAACCATATCCAATTATTGATGATATAAATAAAATTATATAAGATATAAAAATAAGGTGATTATCCATTAATTTAAGATAAGATACTTAATATCTATTTTTATATCTAAAAAGAAGATTGTAAACTATTAAATAATTAAGAATATTAATGCTTATTAATAAAATTTGGTATTTAGTATTATAGATGTCTAGTGACCCTAAATAAAAAATAATTAAATTATAAAATATAATTATTAATGAACTTAAATTATTTATTAAAGTATTTTTAATTTTAAATGTTTTTTTTAAAAAGAAAAATATGAGTTGGTGTAAGTGGTTATTATCAGGAGATGCTGGGGAAACTTTAAATGAAAATTTTCTGATTATAGAAAATAAATTTTCAAAACAAGGCATCCATAGTAATAAAACAATAAAAAAAGGTGAAAAATTTTGATGCGTTTCAAACCTAATTATCAGTAAGATACTAAAGCTTAAACCTAAAAGATATGCCCCACTATCACCTAAAAACATTTTGCTACAAATATTGAGAAAATATAAATATATCAAAGTTAAAAAAAAATAATTTAAAATAAATGGCTCAAAATTTAAAATTAGAAAAAAATCAAGTTTGGTAAGAATTAACAGTATTGATGAATAATATCCAAGGACTAGCCCATTTAAACCGTCAATAAAATTGGTTCCATTAATAACAATTAGTAAACAAAAAATTGTAAAAATTATACTGAATACTCTATTTGTTAAAAAAAAGTCTATATATGAAATTCGCGTAGATGTGATTGAAATATCTAAAATATAGACAAAAATACCAACTATTAATAACTGAATTAAAAATCTTAATTTAATTGATGAAAGAATATTTAAATCTGAAAAAAACCCAATCAAGAAAATAAAGAAAATAAAAAAAATGAATAAATAATCTATATAAAAAAAAAGTAACGATACTAGTATCAAAATATAAATACCGCCTGATAATGGGACTTTTTGCTCTCCAGTAAAAACTTGGTGAACTTGACCTGAATAATTCAATAATAAATTTTTTTTTAGTAAAAATTGATTAATAAAATAAATTACCAAAAATAAAATTAATAATAAAATATAGTTCATTTTCTTAATGAATTGATAGACAAACAAAATAAATAAATTAATGATTTAAGTAAATTAAATTTCATAAAATGATTATATACGATAAATCCATCCTTTAATTTTTGGATAACAGAGGAGGAAAGAGATGAGTCTAAATTTCTCCAATATGTTAGATTTTTTTCAACATATCCAATTTTATATCCTTTTTTTAATATTTTTAACCATAAAACATAATCCTCTTTAGTTACAAGATTTGGGAATTTCAAAGAGTTATCAATAATTTTTTTATCAACTATTACAGTTGACAATCCAATATCGCATGAAAACAACAACTGATTGATATTTGTAAATTTTCTTGAACTTCTTATTTTTTTAAAGTTCCCCATCATATCGATAACCTTATATGAAGTATGAGAAATTTTATATTTATATTTCTTCATATATTCAATTTGAATTTTTAACTTGTTTTTATGCCAAAGATCATCTGAGTCTAAGAACGCAATATATTGACCTTTCGCACAATTAATTCCAATATTTCTAGAATAACCTGCGCCAAGATTTTTTTTATTTATAATTAATTTTATTCTTTTATCTCTTTTTATTAATTCTCTAATGAGTTTAATATCTTGTTTATCTTGATCATCATAAACAATGATAATTTCAAAATTTTTATAAGTTTGGGATAAGGCAGATATTAAAGTTTTTTTTATATAGGTTATATTCCTATAATATGGGATTATTATACTCACTAAGCTCATAAAAATACTTAAGTTTTTTTTACTAAAATTTTAAAAATTTTTTATAAAGATGTCTTTTTATCAAAATTTTTAAAAAAAAGATTAATCTTTGTGTAGTTATTACGATCATGTTTTCCATATTTTTTCTGAAAAAAGTGTAAACCAGCTAAATAAATTGGGACTAATCTTGATGAATATTTTAAATTGAAAGAGAAAAAAATTGAAAAAATAAATTTCAATATAAAAGAAGTGTATCCCATAATCTTATCAGACCATGATCCAATTTTTTTAATTAATAACAATCTATATTTATAATTATAGTAAATATTTTTTGCCCAGTTGCCACCAACCGTGTGGGATACCGAATGATATATTTTTTGATCTAAATCTACAGCAATTTTCCCTGCAGTTTTTTTTAATCTATGTGAAAGCTCAATATCTTCTTCACCATAAAAAAATTCTGGATCCGATAACCCAGCTTTTTTTAAATTTTTAGCTCTCATAATTGAAGCACAACCAACAATGGCATCAGTGTCAATCAAACCTTTGTATTGAACTGAGTCTATTTCTCCACAAATTTCATTTGAGCATTGTTTTTGAAACTTTAAATTTTTTCCAATTTTAGCTCCTCCAAACCATATTTTTTTAGGCTCATTTTCAAACATTACTTTTGGACTTAAAGCAATCAAATTTTTATTTTTCTCCAATCTTTTAACTAAATTAAACATTAAATAAGGTGGTACAACCATGTCGTTATCTATTCGGGCTATATAACTAAAATTATTATTTATACAAAAATTATAGCCTGGATTGTGACCCAATCCACAACCATAGTTAATCTTATTTTTAAGATAGAAAATATATTTTTTGGATTTAATATTTTGTAAAATCTTATTATTTTCATTAATCTTAATTACAGTAGTTTTATTTTTTTTTAGAAAACTATTAATTTCTTTTACAAATTTATCATTTGAATTATTATCAACTAGCACTATTTTCAGTTTTTGTCTTTTTTGACTCAATAAAGATTTAAGGCATCTAATAGTTTTATTGCTATCGTTCCAAAATAAAACTACAACGGCAAGCATATTGTCTTTAATATTCATTTGATCTGGATAGTAATTTTTCTAATTGTTTGTAGTGGTTTATTAAAGAAAAATTTTTAGTGAATTTTTTTGCATTTAGTCTTATTTTAAATTTACTTTCTTCATCTATATTTTCTAAAATATTAAATTTATTTAAGAAATCCTCTCTCGAATTACTTCTAAATAATATTCCTCTGTCATTACCAATTATTTCTTTAGGACCACTTTCACAGTCACTTGATAAAACAATAGCGTTACAGAACATTGCCTCCAAAAGAACAAAACCCGGATCTTCCCATAAAGAGCTTAGAATAAAAGCCTCACAATTATTCAAATATTTGAAAACATTATCTTTATGTCCGATCAAAAATATATTTTTATGAATATCATTTTCTTTAATAAATTTATTTAAAGACTCAAGATCTTCACCTTGACCGATAATTATTAGACAAATATTTTTATTTTTATAAATTAATTCTTTGAAACATTTTATTAAAAAAGAAAAATTTTTTTGTTTTGTTAGTCTTCCTATTGCAACATAATATTTTTTATGATTGTTGAAATTATCATTTATTTTTTCGTTTTTTTTTTCAATATTTATTTCCTCTGTCGAAATAATAGGATCGCTTAATAAACACAGTTTTTCATTATCGATGAGATTTATACCTTTAAAGTAATCTAAGGTTTCTTTAGTAGGGAATGTAATCTTAAATATTTTTTTTAATGCTATCTTCCAAAATAAATATCGTATAAAATTTAACTTTGGTTTACCCGATATCCTAAGTATAATTTTAGTTTCAAAATTATTTACTAAATTTAAAAATAATGGCAATGATGTCATTAAGTGTATAATTAAATATTCTGGTTTTTTATTATTTAAAAAATTTTTTAAAGGCAAGTAAGCTAAAATAAAAATAAGAATATATTTAAACCTACTAAAAAAAAGCCCAAAAGATGGTATTCTTGTAATTAATTTAGTTACATTTAATCCAAAAAAAAATTTGTGATTCTGATTGTAATATTTGCTACTCTTCCATTCTCCAAAAGTATCTATTATCAAACCTTCGTAGGTGTTTTTAGAGAATTTATTTAGTGAAACGACTGAGTTATAAACTGCTTTTACTGTTGCAACATGTGTTATAAATGGACACCAATAATAAATTTTAGAGTTTGATCTCATACCTTTGTTAAATTAATTCTAATATTTTTTTTGCTCTACTTTTTAATGTATAATTTTTACTAAGTTTGTTGTTATTAAAAGCCATAATTAACTGTTTATGATATTGCAAAGATATCTTCTTTAACTCCATTTTCCAGGAAAAAGGATTTTTGTAATTTTTTACAATAATGGCATTTCTCATATTAACAATTTCTCTTAACACTTTAAAATCTGAACACATGATAACTTTGCCTGCTGCTAAATAATCAAATAATTTTAATGGTGATGTAAACTTTGTAATATCGCCAACATCACCTGCAACTGTTATAGACGAAACATAAGGTATTATCAAAATATCCATATTTGCCATATGTTTTGTTATAAATTTGTATGGAACATAATTACAGTAATGTAGATTTGGAATATAACTTTTATATCTTTGATAATTCAGTCTTTCTAAATTACCGTAAACGTAATAACTATTTTCTTTATCGATTTTGGCTAATTTTTTGATTAACTCTAAACCTCTTGATTTATATAATGAGCCAAAATATCCGATCTTGAAAGATTTCTTTTTAACATGTTTTATTTTATTTGGAACTAATGATGAACCACTTGGAAGTACGTTTATTTTTTTATCATTTATATATTTTTTTGACACATATTCATCTTTAACACCTTTGGTAATAGCAATTGCAAATTTTATATATTTTGAATTTAAAAATTTTAGTTTTTTAATTAAAAATTTTACAATTCTGGACTCAATTGAAATATCATGATGAAGTTCAATAATAATTTTTTTTCTAAACAAAGTTAATAAAAAACAAGAAAAAAAATTTCGTGTTATATAAATATCTGGTTTATGTTTCAAACTTTCCAAAATAGATAAAAAAGAGAATAAATAATAATTTATTCCTAAGGGAAAAGTGTTGAATTTTTCCATTTTTTTTATTTCAAATTTTTCTTTCACATTATAAAAATCAAAAATATCACGATCTATTATTTTTACATTGGTTGTTATCAATGTTACTTTATTATTAAGTTGCGAAAATGCCTCACACATTTTTACAATTTGAATTGAACTAGCAGTTGAAGATGGAATTGCTGAGTTTGCTAAATAACATATTTTCATTTAAAATCTATTTTTTCTTAAGAATATTTGTAAGCTTAATAAATTCCAAATTAAATATGGGTCACAATATTGAGTCTTATGTTTTTGCAAAAGTTTTTGACAATAATCTAAATCTAAAATGTTCGTGGAGTTATAATATTCTTTGCTTAATATATTACTTGCAAATTCATAAATATCATTTCTTAACCATCCTGCAAAGGGAGAATTAAAACCTAGTTTTTTTTTTACACTAAATTTTAGATTCTTTTTATACTCTTTAAGTAAAATATTTTTACTCTTAAAAAAAATTCCAAATTTTTTAAAATTATTCAATTTTAAGTAATTTTCTATTATATTTTTGTCTAAAAAGGGAACCCTAGCTTCAATGCCTTTGTCTCCATATATCTTGTCATTTCGATTTAAGATATCGTTTGGCACCCATGTATCTAGGTCATGAAACATTACATTTGTTAAATTGGCCTCATATTTAAGATTTTTAGTATGATTAAGCAATTCTTCAAGATTATTAGATGTTATCAGTTTGTAATTTTTATAAGCTTTGCTCTGATTTTTAAGCAAATTTTGCTCACTAAAGGATAAGAATAAATCTTTAGAGTTTTTAATAAATAGCCTCTGAAAATTTTTATTACTAAAATATGAAAATTTTTTTTTAAAAAAGTTTATTTTTAAAAGAATTGATAATATATATATAGACCTATATCTATCATATCCTGTGAAAACCTCATCTCCACCATCACCTGAAAATAAAACTTTTTGTTCCACAGTTTTGCTTAAAATGTAGTTAGAAATAGAATTGCTATTACCGACTGGTTCCTCAACAATATCAACAATTTTTTCAGCATAATCCATAAAATCTTTGGACTTTACTTCGACAGAGTTAAATTCAACACCATAGTGAGAAGAAATTTTTTTTGCTGCGTCGTGATCACTTTGATATTTTTGTGAATTTTCAAACCTTATTGAATAATTTGTAAATTGAGTTCCTTTCGAATTCAATAATTCACTTAAAATAATATTTGAATCAACACCACCAGATAATGAAAGAGCAACTGGCACATCAGATAAGAATTGTTTTCCAAAATAGGTGCTTATATCTGCTTTAATATTTATTTCATTATAATTTTTTTTTAACTTGAGATCTAAAAAATTTTTTCTTTTAAAATCACCGTTCTGTACTTGTATCAACTCTCCAGGTAAAACTTTAAATACCTCTTTATAAAATGTTTCTCTACAATCATTTCTATTAAAGTTTGAATATGAATGCACCGCATCATAATTTAGTCTTTTGGAGTCTAATGAAATAAGAATTCCTCTAATTAAAGATGAAAATATGAATTTTTTTGAAAAACTATTATAATGATAATAAAGTGGCTTCACACCTATTGTATCTCTGATTAGATATAATTTTTCTGAGCTCTTATCATAAACTGAAATTGAAAATATACCTGATAATCTCTTAAACGATTCTATTCCCTCTAAGTGAAATAATTTGATAATAACTTCTGTATCAGATGTTGTTAAAAATTTATAACCTTTTTCAATCAATATTTTTTTTAATTCCAAATAATTATAAATTTCACCATTAAATGATAAAATTAAATTTTTATAAATAAAAGGTTGGTTTGATCTTTTATCAGGATCTAAAATTGCAAGTCGATTATGACCAACGGTATAATTCTCTGAACTAAAATAATCTTCATTATCTGGCCCTCTAGAGGAAGTGATCTTAGACATATCATGAATTAGGGCAATATCCTTAAAATTAAATCCATTTATTCCACACATAAAATAATATCTTGTTTGCTAATTCCTTTTTGCACTAAAACATATTGATATTGGATATAACTCTTTCAAACTTGTTTTTGTGAATAAACCAATAAACTTATCTAAAAAGATACAACAAGTAAGTAACAGATTATTTAAAAAAGGAATCAATTTAGTGTAATCAAAAATCATTACATAAGCTGCTGTAAATGGGCCATACCCATAGACCTCTACAGCAATATCACTAAAATTATTTTTATTTAATAACTTATTTATATGTTGGGGAGTATATCTATTATAATCCTCTGGCGCATAATGAACTCTGTGAATAAATGGAGTTGAGCCAATTAGTGTTCCTTTGTTTCTTAAACATCTGTAGATTTCTCTAATAGCATTATCGATATCATAAACATGCTCTAATACATTAAATATAACTACATTTTCAAATACGCTGTCTTCAAATGTAAGTTTGCTCTCAAGATTCTGTACTTCAACTTTGCCTGTTTTTAAGTCTCTTTTATCAGCAAAAACGATACTGTTTTTATCGGTAATATTTAAAAAATTTGTAAAATTTTTTGATGAATTTTCCATTGCACCAAATTCTAAAATTTTTCCATCAATGTTAAATTTTTGAGAATAAATTTGTTGAAAAATTCTGTTAAGACTAGTTTTATCTGCTGTCAATTTCATTATGTAAAAATAATTTTTAATCATTAATTAAATAAGTCCTAAATTCTGATCAAATGAAATCATTAATTTTAGATATTCTAACATATGCTTGACCATTTCAAAATTATGAAAAATATTTTTCAAATTTAAAATTTTTTATTTAAACACTTTATATAAACATATTTCTTTAAGTAACTTGTAAATCTTAAAAAATGTTCAATTCTTACTAAAATTCTCGTGAGGGTATTGTTATACCTTTCGTTAAACATGCCATAATATAAATACTCAACAAATTCATAGTTTTCAGTCAAATATTTATCTATTGTCTCTTTATTTTCAGTATAAAGCTCAGTGGAAATGTTAAATACCATTACTCCATTTTTTAATGTATGGTTATTTAAATTTTTTAGAGTTTTCATTAAATTGTCTTGATTGAAACTTAAATTAATTCCAAGTGCTTGAACACAAAAATTAAAATTTGTGTTAATTTTCGACTGAAAATTTGTCATATCACCAACGTGGAAATCATAGTTACGATAAGAATCATTACTTTGAGAAGTTGTGATCATATCTTTTTTTAGATCTATTCCTTGATAATAATTTGGCTTAATAAAATCTAAAATTTTACTAGCACCACATGCAAATTCAGTTATAGAAATTTTTTCGAATTTTGATTTATATTCATTCAAATCATCATAGAATATCTGATAGAAATACAGTTTTGATGGTCTCGGGTTTACATTTAGACTAATATCTTGCATTTTTAATCGTAATATTTTGATCTTTAATTGTAATTAATTTGTCGACATATTTATTGAGATTTTTATTATGGCTTATTATAAACACCGTCTTGTTTTTTAGGTTATTTCTTAGTTCTCCCAAAATACTAGCTTCGGTTTCCTTATCCAGTGCATTTGTTGTTTCGTCAAAAAAAACTATATCTCTATTGAGGTATAAAGATCTTGCTATACCAATTCTCTGTCTTTGCCCTCCAGATAAATTAACACCAGCATTTTTAACAACACATTTGAACTTATTTGAGTAACTATTTATCAAAGAATTTAATTTACTACCGATAACAGATTTTTTTAATCTCATACTATCGCTTTTTTCCTCACTTAACGTAATATTTTTTTCAATAGTGTCTTCCCATAAATATAGGTCTTGAGGGATATAGCAAAGACTATTGAGCCACCTTTTTTTGTAAATTTTTAAATCCTCACCATTAATTAAAATTTTACCTTTTCTGGGTTCTAAAAATCCAATTAATAAATTAAATAATGTTGTTTTTCCTGATCCAGATGCTCCTGTGACACCATAAATTTGATTGTTTTTAATATTAAAGGATACATTTTTAAAAACCTTTTTTTTGTTAAAAGAAAAATCTACCTCTTTAAACTTTAAGTTTTTAAAAGATATTTTTTGTTTTTCTTCCTTCGGGTTATCTGACTCATTTTTTAATTTTAAACTTTTGTTAAGTATTTTAGTAACATTGCTATAAAAACTAAGGTCTTGCACTGATTTAATTATTCTATTCGTAGATGGTAATAACCTTATAAATGAAATACTTAAAAAGCTAAGAAAAACAAAGCTTTCCTCTATTGAAGTGAAAGATAAAATTAATGTCAGTGTAAAAACGCTTAAAATATAAAATACAACTAAAAACTCTAGTAAAATTTTTGGAATTTCATTCCATAGACTATTTTGAAAAGACGTTAAATTGTTACTTTTACAATACTGATTAAATTTTTTAGAAAATAGCTTTTCTATATTAAATATCAAAATCTCTCTTATTGAATTAAAACCTTTGTTTGCAAATTCAATCATTTTTTCAGAATTAGACTGTCTTAATTCGCCTAAGATTTTTAATTTAATCTTAAGTTTTTTAATAAAGAAAAATATGATTGGAAAGAAAAAAACTAAACTAATAATAGTATAAAGGGGATTCAAAGAGAATATTAAAAAAAATATTAAAATTAATTTAATACCTTCATTAAATAATACATAAAGAGGTTGAAGCTGAGATTTTGAAAAATGAACAGTTTCAGTTATAATATCATTTAATAACTTGTCTTTTTTTTCTCGCAAAAAAAATAAATAGTTTTGATTCAAATATTTATTAAGTAATTTTATTTGTAAAGATTTAGTAAGATTTACTAGAAAAAAATTAGATTTATAAGAGGTAAAAATAAAAAAAATAGCTTTAATGAAAAAAATTATCATTAAACTTATTAAAACAAAAATAAAAAGATCATCTTTGTCATTTATATTTATTATGGATTGTTTTTTAAATATATCTAAATCATCATTAAATATCATGTAAAGTAGAGGATAGATTGCGCCTATACTTATTATCTCAAGCAATGCCTCAATAAATTTATAGAAACTTATTAGAAAAAAATTTTTTTTTTGTTTGTCGTCTAAAATATCAAAAATATCCAATAATTTTTTTTTCATCAATTTGATTAATTAATTATTACTTTTTTTGAGTTGAACTTTTAAAACATCATCACCAATTATTTCTATTGAAACATTCTTAAAATTTGGATCAAATTTATCAAATTTTGACTTGATTCTATTAATTTCATTTTTCGAAAATGGTTCAAATTTAAAAGGAATATAAGGTGTACTAGTCATAAATTTTTTTAATTTTTTTTTAAGGAAAAAATTTTTAAAAAGTATGTCTTTATTCTTTATTCTTAATTTTGGATTTTCAATTTTATTCCATTCTTGCACTATTTTTTTATATGCAGGAAAGTTATATAAATTTTCATAACGGGCACTGATTTCCTTTTTTTGTTTTCTATCTAGGGAATTTTTAGAATTACTTTTAAAAATTAGACTAAGCTTTTTAATCAAATTTTTTTCAGAATTTACTACTGTACTAAATCTATTACAAATAGAGTGGCCTGCCGACATATCTCCCTTGGACATGTAAGCAATTGTGGGTATGTTCCTTAATGAAGCCTCTAAACCACCAGTGCAACCGTTATGTAGAACGGCCTCTGCACCATTTAAAACTTCAGATAAACTTCCTTTTTTTTGCACAAAAATATTTTTACAATCATAAAAAATATCTTTCCATGCATTCTCATCTTCCTCGGGATGTGGTCTAAAGATAAATTTTTTATATTTAAATTTTTTTGACAAATTTTTTAATGCTGGAATTAAATCCTCGAGTAAATTTCCCTCTTTCGATATTCTTTTCAAATATTCTTTTTCTACCTCACCTCTTTTGAAATAATCAAGTTCTACCTTACCGTTGTATTGTTGAATTAATTTTTTGACACCAAATAAAAAATTATAATTGGAGCTAACTAAAATATATTTTTTCTCTTTTTTTCCGTAATAGCTTTGAAAATCTGATCTCCATAAATCTACTCTTGGATTTCCAGAATTTATAAATTTATCTTTATAATTTTTATATCTTTTAGTTAAATTATAATAATCAAATTTGCCCCACGTAAATATCAAGTCTGCTAAATTAACAGTTTTTTTCCCATACCTAGTATTTAGATATTCAATACGTTTGTTTACTCCTCCCACTTCTTCATCAAGACTTGAAACTAAAAAATTTTTTGCTTTAAGTTTTTTTAAAAGTGAAAATCTATTTTTTGTTGGTGTTAATGATTTATGGTGCAACAAGCCAGGTTTAAGAAAATTTTTTTTTAATAGCTGAGTTATATTTCCTACGTAAACAACATGATTGCTACATGCTGCCTGCAAAGAAAGTAACAGCTTGGGTATAAATTCTCGATTTTTTATTTCGACAACTATATAAATATTCACTTGTTCATGCCCTCAACTTTAATTGAAGAATTAGTAAATTCATCCATCGGAAAATTATTAAAATCAGATTTATTATTTTTCCAATAATTTGATGATTTGGGTTCCGAAAATCTATATTCAATATAATTTTGAGCAGAGATATGTTCAGTGCACCAATTTTGAAAAATTACTAGTCTTTCCTTTTCCTCTATAAAAAGGAATTTTGGTAGTAATTTTTCAATAAATGGGTGAAGTGATAAATTTTTAAAAAACTTAAGTCTCTGAAATCTTCCAGCGTGGTGTGTTCTACCATTCCATATTATTATATCTCCAGCCTCAGATGGTGTATTAACAAACTTAAATGAAGGAAAAAAACTTTTAAGCGAATACTTTTTTTTATATTTGAATATTCCAACAAGAATATCAAAAAATTTTTTAAATGATGATAAGAGTAATTTTTTGTGGGAAGATGAAATCATTTTAATTCCTCCACTGTAATTTTTATGGTCCTGTAGGTAAATTCCTACTCTCCACACGTTATAATCACTAGAACCAGGGTCTTCACCATCATTTCTTGTGTCAATATGAAATGAACCTATGCCTTTTTTATCGGTATCTACTAATAAATTTGAGTCTAAATAATAAACAAGTTTATCTCCTAATGTTTGTTTTAATAAATCAAAATATTTATTTGAGAGTAAACACTTTCCTTTTTGTGTTTCTGTAATTAATAAGTACACATCTTTGTCTTTATCTCTATTCATTTGTACAAACGATCTTAAATCGTTAATTTCGTCTTTAGAAAAAAAATTTTTTATCAAACAATAACCATCTGATCTTAATGTCTGATAAAAGGAGTTTTCTTTAGTATCGTTCATATTTCATTAACCCTCTTCTATCTCTTTTTTTAGTTCATCATATTCTTTCATTTTTTTTTTCATGAAATTTATCGTGAGTTTGGTCTTGGCAGTTAACCCTTCGGGTGTAAGAACGTATAAATAATTAAGTTTATTTGGGTTTTTTTTGAAATTTTTGATTTTGATAAGTCCCTTCTTTTGAAGTTCTTTTAAGCAGTAATTCAGTTTTCCCAGACTAAAACCTAATTCTTGCGCCAACTCCCTTTGTGTAGATTCGGGCTTACTATTAATCTTTCTAAGTAACTCAAAATGATCTTGATTGTCTTTCATTGTTCAATTTTTGAACATTCTAACGTTCAACTTTTGAACAGTCAACATAAATAAAAAAAAACCCCAATTAAAAATTGGGGTTTTAGAAAATTAATATCCAAAAATTTATAAAATTTTTTTCAGTGCATAAATCAAGCCAATTGAGCTATTAGTACTGGTCAGCTGCACACATTACTGTGCTTCCACATCCAGCCTATCAACGTGGTG
>MDTG01036684.1_pt1 | contig 15898 bp, 11 predicted proteins | sample 811421 | NCBI WGS metagenome assembly MDTG01 (sample SAMN05326645, study PRJNA326480) | marine metagenome | isolation source: seawater | place: Pacific Ocean: South East | collected 2011 | reverse complement strand
GGGGGAGTTGTTGCTTCGTGTGTCTTCTTCTTTCCCGAAAAGAAGAGCTCTTTTGTTTTAATTCATTGACGAGCGTTTTCTTTCTCTCTCTCTCTCTCTCTTCTTCAAAACGCAGGCGTGGTGGTGCTCCTGTGCCTGACCGCGATCGCGCTCGCCGCTCGAGCGATACACGCGCACCGGTCGAAGATCGTCTTGGACGTGAAATTAAGCGCGTATCGCGCCAGATTGACCACGCACGCCGATCGAGACGAAACGTTCGTCGCCGCGCGGAAACACTTGGTCGAAGAGCAAGGGAAGAGGAGGTATTTTTATCGCGAGTATCCGCTCGCTTTTACGGGGAGCGAAAGAGACAGAGGAGATCCCGCGAGGAATGGGGAGAGAGTGATAAAGGTGAGATCGATGATGGACTTGATGCTAGTGGAACGAGGCGCGAGATTTGGGACGATTCCGAATAGCGTCGATTGGAACGAGTTGATCGTAAACGCGATGTTGGATTTTAGTGGAGGAAAAGAGCATATTGAAGACTTGTACGGGAGAGAGGAGAATGTGATTAAATTGTGTGAACTGAAACGAGCGATTGAGTCGTCACCTAGATATGAAGAGGCGTGCGCGACTCGCGATCAAATTTTGGGGTGGTATCATGCGGAGTCGGCTGGGTTCGGGGGACCCTTCTTCGCAAAAAAGTGCGCACCTCCGTGGAGCATTTTTGACGTGAACTTAGTTTACATGAATGTGGACATTTGGCACACCGCGTTCCAAACGTTGAAAGGGCTTTACGTGCATAACAATGATGATGATGATGCAAATAACAGATATAAGGACAATAAAACGACAACAACATCACGGCTTCTACTAGCCGTGAATATTTGCGGTGAGAAAAATACGAGCGATTTTCTGAAAGCGAAACGCTTGTGTGAAAACGATGGATTCGCGTGTGAGGCGCGAGGATGCGAGCAACAAGTGCACGAAAACGATCGTGGTATCGAGAATAGTACGTTGCCACAAATGTGTAACTTAATAGGAAACTTGAGCGTCTGCAATTGGATCGAGCACGCTAAACCGACAACGGAGGAAATTAAAATTATTTCCGAAATGCCGTCTGTGAAGGAGGAGATTGAAAACGCGTTTGCGCCTTGTGATTCGGTAACGCTTTTGGATCAAGTGCGAAGAAGTTTGCGCGGTTTGAAAGTCTTGGCATCGTGGTCAAATAAATGGGAGCCGTTTGGCATCGTGATGCGTCCGTGGGAACCAATATTAGATTTCGACACGTTCCTTTTCGGCGAGGAAGAAGAAGAAGCTGTTACGACCATTCGTCATAAGAATATCTCAACAGAAGGAAATACTTTTAAAAGAACGCTCGGCGCATCTCGACTCATATTTCAGAGAAAGAAACGCGACGTGCTCTATGCCGTCTCTGAAGACGACGCCATTAGTTGGGTAAAACACTCGTTCGAGCGGACTATACGAGATTGGAGTAAAAAATACAACTTCGAGAGCGCGTTACAATTTGAAGAAAACAAGACGCTGAAATCCGAACGAATCGCGTGGAGACATTGGCAAACCTACGCCTCTCTCGAACTGGAACAACTTGGGAAAGATTGCCGATGGATTATCGCAGCATTTGGTACGTGTTTTGCACTCGTACTGTTTCACACCGGAAGCATTATAGTCACTGTCATCTCATGCATCGCGGTAGCCTCGTCGATTGTGTTCGCAATATTCACCTACATATTCGGTTTAGACAAAGTCTGGGTTGGTGTTTTACACTTTCTCGGCGTGTTTTGTATTTTAGGCATCGGTGCGGACGATGCTTTTGTATTGGTCGATCACTGGAAACTTTCTGCGAGACTCGTTCCAGTGCCTAAAAAATCACGCTTCGATGACGAAGAAGAAGACAACAATAATGATATCGAGACCTCGTCACGGTGCAGAATGCGCGATGGTGGTATTTCGATAGACGAAGAATCGTGGTTCATCGATCGAATGACGTGGACGATTCAAAAGTCCTTCTTCTCCATCTGTTGTACCTCCGCCACAACCACGACTGCTTTTGCTACGCTCATATTTTCAAAAATTGAACCTTTGCGATTGTTTGGAATTTTCGCCGCACTGTCCGTGGCGTATTGCTTCTTCGTGACTATAGCGATGGTTCCCGCGAGTTTAATTTTAGACGTGCGCTTGTCCGAGCGAAGACGACGGTTTTTTGCCGTCGTCAACGCGCCCGGTGGACGATCTTCAAAAGTGGTACCGAGACGCTTGAAAGTTGTCACTGCGTTAGAAGGCGACGGTGGCGGTGTAGGCGACAGTAGCGGAAGAGAAGCGGAAGAAGAAGAAATAATAGAAGAAGAAGAAGAAGAAGAGAAAAGACTCGAGCAAATTGAAAGCGGCACGTTTCCGCGTACGAGTAGAAGGTCGAAAAGCTACGGCAACGAAACTGATTTATTCGCCTCCTCGTTTGAGACGACGATCTCAGATAACTATGACGATGAAAAAGCAAAAAATATGACAAAAATGAACACGATGCGCAACCTGATGGACGGTTACTTCGACGACGACGACGACAGCAATATTGTTAAGCAGCAGGAAATAACGAGAAGTAAACACAGAAAGGATGAAAAACATAAACGAGCGAAGTCGTTTGGGTTTTACGGCGACGGGCACGAAAACTCGATGAGGACGGTTAACAACGCCAGCACAGCGCGAGACCGAGAACGCCTAAATCGACTAAAACGCGTACTTGAACCGATTAACGACGCGTTGACGCGCGTAGACACCGCACGTCGCGCAGCACTCGGGTTCGCCGCTTCTATCAGCGAGGGTATTGGTAAATTCGCGATTTCAAAACGAATCCCAGTGCTAATATTTTCATTCATTCTCGCTGCATATGAAGCGTATGTAGCATCAACGTTGAAACCGCCAGATGGGTCATCGCACTCGATTTGGCCCGAGTCTTACAACCCGAACGTCTTTGCCCGACAAAACCGTGAATATTTTCCGTATGCCAAACGCGAGGAAGCCATTCAACTACGCTTTATCTTCGGCATTGATCCGATAAAAACCAGACAATCACTCGGATTCGACAAGACGTTGCGTTTTGACGACACCAAAGTTGTTTTCGCCGATAATTTCAACGATGCCGACGTCGACGCTCAGAAGTGGATGCTCGAGTTTTGCAAAACGCTAAACAACGACGCGCGGATATTGAAACCAAGTTTGAAATGTTTCACCAAAGAACTCGACGAGTGGTCTCAAAATTTCCGGTACCCATACCGCGTCCCGTTTGCGAGCGCGACGCAGTATGAACGGTACGTGGAAGACTTTATCAACGACGCCACGTTTAGAGCCGGAGAGAAAGGCGGGTTAAACATACCACATATTATTTCCACCGATGCGTGTGCACTAAAGAACAAAAATGCGTACGGGTTTGTAGACGAAACCATCGTCCAAAATGCTTTAGATTCGCTCAGATTTGGGTTACTGGAGATATGCGAGTTTCTCTCGGACGAGGAAATTTTGGCTTTGGTGAATACCAATCATTATAACAACGGTAGCGATATCAATTCAACGATGAGTGCATCATTATCCTGGACCGAAGAGCAACGCCGTGCGTTCGAGCTAGCTTCGTTGTTCATAAACGAGAACGAAGGGTATAGTCTGAACGCGACGAAGGATAGTGAATTTCCTGCCTCGCTCTTCTTGCCTCCTGGACACCATTATTATGGGACACCATCGACTCCACCAACCTCGAATGTTGACGAAAACATGAAACACTTAGCGATGGCGTGCTCAAAAATAAGCGAAGAAAACACCTGCAAACGAGCAATCATCATTTCCGCATCCATAAATGTCTCCAGCACAGCCTCTCAGCACGATATAGTGAATGCACGCGAGGAGTGGGAACAATGGTTCCAACAGACACTTTCATCCGCGCCAGATGCCATCCGATCTTCCGCTTTCCAAACCTCCTCCGCATGGTCTTACGCTGATACCGTCGAGGAACTCGCTAAAGGCGCGAAAACCGCCCTCATCGCCTCCTTCTTCTTCGCATTCGTCGTCGCTTTCATCGCAAGCCGATCGTTTACTATCGCTTTCGCCACGTGCTTCTCGGTCGCGTTCGCGTGCTCGGCGAGTCTTGGGTTGAGTGTCACCTTCCGAAACTGGAAGTTTGGGGTTATCGAGAGCGTTTGTGTAACACTATTGGTCGGTTTATCCGTAGATTATCCGTTACACGTGGCTAGTGCGTACGCCGCAGCTTCCTCGAATTTAGAAAACGACAACTATGGAGGAGGAGGAGAAGAAGATGAAACAGAAAAAGAAGAAGACAAAGACAAAGAATCATTCGAAAACGATCGTTCTTCTTCTTTCTCTTCCCCTGCCATTTTGACAGCAAAAGATCAGCGTCGCGCTTCGCGCGCGCTCCAAGCGATACGTTCCGTTGGTCCATCCGTCATCGGTGGAGCGTTAACCACTGCCTCCGCCGCAACGTTCCTTTTCACCGGATGCGTCATCGTTTTCTTCACCACGTTCGGCGCATTCGTCATCGTTACTTTATGTTTGAGCGTTTTGTCGAGTGCATTCGTGTTGACGGCTGTGTTGGCCGTCGTAGGACCCGTGTGAATGCGCGCGCGCGAAAAATAGTTTGAGGAATTTTAAACAAATTTGTGTGTGGGCTACGAACCTCATTTTCAATTGACTTTGTAAAAGTATATTTTCTATCTTAAGTGAAGCGCACTTTAACGCTCCCGTGTCCGCATCTGCTCTGGTGTCCTTCGCGTCGTCATCATCATCACCTTCTTCTTCTTCTGAAGTGTATCGAAACAAAACATGATTCGTCGTCTAAAGGTACCCTTAGTTCTCCTCGGGATTCTTTCAACTGTTTTCCCGAACAAGGGGGCGGCGGCGGAATGTCCGAACGCCAAAAACGCGTCTAAATACCACCTGCAACCACTCGAAGGCCACTACCACGGTGACGAAAGTTTGCCTAAAGTTTTGGACGAATTTTCGGTCGTATATACCGACCGAGCATTAAATTCAATGTCCGACGCGTACATACAGATTCACCGAGAGTTGAAAGCGGTTCTAAAAGAGGCGTATAACGCGGACAACGCGGTGTGGTTACCCGGAAGTGGCACGTACGCCATGGAATCAGTTTTTCGGCAATTTGTGTCGGACGGCGATACGGTATTGATTATTCGCAACGGGTACTTTTCCTACCGATGGACGGATATTATCGAGCAAGTGACGAATAGTCTCGGCGCGAAGTCTATCGTCGCTCGAGCGGAGGTGAAAAAGAGAGACGGCGATCAATGGCCGAGAGTTCAACCGATGGCCATCGAGGATGTAGAGAAGTTGATTGAGAAACATAAACCGAGAGTAGTGTTTGCACCACATGTTGAAACGAGCACTGGCGTGGAGTTACCGCTGGAGTACATAAAAAGAATTGGGGAGATGACGAGGAAGGCATCCGATGGAATTTTCGTATTGGATGGGATCGCCGCCGGAACGACGTGGATTGATACAAAATCGAATTTGGTGGATGCGTACATTACGGCACCGCAAAAAGGGTGGAGCGCGCCGGCGTGTGTTGGTGTTGTCATTTTAAACGAGCGAGGTGAAAAAGCGGTAAGAGGGACGGATTCGATCGGGAGCAAATCGGATTCGATGGCGTTGAATTTACGCAAATGGTTGGAAGTTTCTGACGCGTACGATAAAGGCGGTTTTGCGTATTACACCACGTTACCTACGGATTGCATCGCATTGTTTCGGAACGCGGCATTAGATTTGAAAAAGTACGACTTAGGCCGCGCGAAAACGACGTTTAGTAAACTCGGTTCCTCGGTCGTAAACATGGTCGCGTCGAAAGGCTTCCAAACTGTCGCGCATCCAAAATTCCAAGCCTCCGGTATCGTCGTCGTGTACATAAACAAAGACTCGAACGCCGGGAAGATTTTTAAGCGCATTTTTACGCAAGTTGCCGCCGGCGTCCCGTGGATGTTGGGAAATTCGCAACCGAGCGACGTCTCCACGGTTCGATTCGGTTTGTTCGGGAACGACAAGTTGAAAAACGTCGACGCGACCACCGCCAAGCTCGAGAAAGCGTTGGACCAAATTAAAGACCAGTTGTTACCGCCGTAGACCGCCGGGTATTTGTCCCCAGAATGTGAGTGTACGTAGTAGTATTGCTCGTCGTTTTCCGTGTTGCCCGCGTATACGTGTACGTCTCGACAAACTTCTTTGTTTTTGCACTCTTTTTTTTTGTCTCTCTCCTTTTCCTCCTCCCATCGAGCTAAAAATTGAACACGAAAAAAGCGGCACAACGAAAGCGCATCATCGTCGTCGGCATCATGTGGTCTCGCGACATGCCTCGCGAGGCTCGCATGCGCGCGTCTCGCACGCCGTCGACGCTCGCGTCGTCGGAGGAGAGTTTTCGAGCGTCGCCGACGAGCACCGAACGACGCGGCCTCTCCCCGGAGTCACCACCGAGGCCGTCGCATGCCGCCGGGAGACGCGTCGGGGAAGGGGCGCGTCCAGCGATTGGATGCGTCGACGCGCGTCTTCAGATCGGCGTCGCGACGAACGCGTCGACGAACGCGGCCAACGAACGGACGCCGCTGGCGAAGGACGTCATCGCGCGCGCGCCGGAAGGCCTGCCGCGAATTAAAACGAAAACGAGGACGGATGAGATGCTGGAAAAGAACAACCACGGGGAGAGACGCTTTTCTTTTGTTGGATGGCGAGATTTCTGCCCAGGAATAGTCTCGATAGCCGTCGCGTTCTTCCTCTTTAGCGCGGCGAATGTTGTCTGGAAATCAGGCAAAGCCGCAGGATGGTACGACCAGTTTCGAGGCCACGCGAGATATTTTGGCCCGGCGGCGTGCTTCAGAGACGCAAAGTTGAGCGAAGAACACTGTTTACCGCACTTTGCGATTATTGGCGCAAGTACGAGCACGGGGAGGTTGAAAGCGGCGCTGAAGGAACATCCGATGATTGATAGCAATACGAAAGAAGTGCACTTTTGGAACACACCTTACGGGACGAGAGCGAGTGGTGGAGAAATGTGCGAAGGGCATCAGTCGGAAAGAGGAGCAGCGATGTTGAAGGCGTACGTGGATGCGCTCGTGCCAAAAAGGGTAAAGGAAGGCGAATGGGATAGTCGAGACGTTATTCCAACCGGGACGTCGTACGATAAGGATAAGCATAAAGGGATGGTTTACGGGGATTGGTCGGACACGAGTTTTAGTTGTTCGTGTTGCGCTAAAGCTATGAGAAACACTTTGCCAAGGCTGAGGCCGATTGTTGTTTTAAGCGAACCAATTGAGAGAGCAATGAAGAGGTATGCGATGGAGAATGTGGATATTCATAGCGATGATACGAACGCGGCGAATTACGGTGGCTTCGGTGCTTGCGCGAAAACATCGAAATCGTCCGTGCAAGCGTTTAAAAAGATGAAGAAGGATTTGAACAAATGCGGCGGTTTTAGTCGCTCGAACGAGGACAGTCTGAGCCAGTGTTTGGACGCGCACCCGGTTTTAGGCGCGTCAAGGTACGACCATTACTTGTCCTTGTGGAAAGACGCGTTTCCGGATCTTTTGGTATTGTTCGATAAAGATTTCTCTACCAAGGAGAATTTAGAAGCAACGACGAGACGCGTTGAGGACTATTTAGGTTTGAACGAACACGACGAGTACGATTTTACGCAAATCTGGAACGCCATCGAAGGATTGGAAAATAATGCCAAGAGAAAGCTATACAACAACGAAACGAAAACGGCCATTCACGACGAGTTACACGATGATATTCGTCTCTCGGCGATCAAGAATTTACGAGAAATGGCGAAGCACCACGACGCGCCCGAAATTCCATCCGAATGGGTCGAAAAATATTCCGATCCTTTACAGCATGAAGAAACGACCAAAACGGACCAGGTCGTCTCCTCCGAAGTCGATGCGTCTAAAAGCAGTCGCCGAATGCTCAAAGAGTGGACGCCAAAAACCGCGCGAGGAAAATTCTACGGCCAAGCTTCCTCTTTCTCTGCATTCGACGTCGACCCGAAAATCCTCGCCGAACTGAAAGACGAAAGCAATAAAGACAGCCAGTTTGCGTTCGCCCCAGTTTTGCACAAACAAAACGCCTTGCGCGTGGCCAATCAATTCCGCGCCAACGGCGAGTGGATCACCGAACTCGGTCTCACGGAGTCCCAAAAGGCGACCACTTTCCGCGAATTGTGGCGCGAGGATTGCACGCACGCGCAGCAGTGGGACGCGTCGGTCGGGTGTTGTGGCGAGAGCTGTTGCTTCGACGACGACGACGACGACGACGACGCGCCGACGACGACGACATCGCAGCAGCCGTAACAAAAGATTCCTCGCATGACCATGAATAACATAGCACGCATAGATAGCAGTAACACGCGCACGACCCGCGGTATCTCAGATAGAACTGTATGTAATACTAATAGAGAGCATAAATCGTGTACATTATCGTCGGCGTCGGCGTCGTTTCAGGTTTGAAAAATGTGAATTGTTTCTTTCGCTTTTTTTTCTCAGCAGAAAAAAAGAAAAAAAAAGGTGGAAAACGAATAAAACCGATCGGTCTTCACTTTCCTCCGCGCGTAAACGAAGCGCGTCGCGCGATCGCGAGGAAAAAGTCGCGAGGAAAAAGTCGAGGAAGCGATGTCTCGAAAACATTTGGCGTCGTTGTTTGCGAACCGCGCGTTGTGCGCCACGCGTTCGCATTCGTCCGCGTCGATGGGCGTTCCGGCACTGTGTTTGAAAAACGGCTTTACCGCGAACGCGACGTCGAGCGGGACCGATGAAAACAGACGACGAGAACACCAACAACGGGATGCGGGGACGAGAGGTGCGTGAATAGTAATCGCGCGCCGATAAATCAGATGTAAAAGAGCGCGTTCGACGCGGATATCCGATCGGATCTCCAATGTTAAGCTCGCGTCGTTCTCGCGCGTCACGCTTTTCCGCGACGACATTTCGTTACGGGAAAAGAGAAGAGAGCGCAAATGTACGTGTACTGACATTCTTTCTTTCTTTCTATCTATCTTTCTTTCTTCGAGAACAGGGTACGCGTCCGACGCCGTGTCCACTTCAGGCAGTTCGTCCGGCTCTTTAGCCCCGGTGAACTCTGGCGCCATCTTGAACGCCTTGAAAACCCCGAACAGCGAACCAAACTACGCGCAGGAAAATCATCGCGTCGATAAAATCGGGGATCCGGACAAGAGAGCATTCACGTACTTCGTCTTGACCGGCGGTCGCATGATTTACGCCTCGGCCATTCGCTTAGCGGTTTTAAAATTTTTAATGTCCATGTCTGCCTCGGCGGATGTGCTCGCTTTGGCGTCTTTAGAAGTAGACTTGAGCAAAATACAACCCGGGACGACGACGACGGTCAAATGGCGAGGGAAACCGGTGTTTATTCGAAGACGAACGGAGGATGAGATCGCGAAGGAGATTGCGGTGGATGTTGGAGAATTGAGAGATGCACAGACGGATGCGGAGAGAACGCAGAAACCGGAGTGGTTGGTTGTGGTTGGGGTGTGCACTCATCTTGGATGCGTACCAATTGCCAATGCTGGCGATTACAACGGTTGGTTTTGCCCGTGCCACGGGAGTCACTACGACGCGAGCGGGAGGATCCGTAAAGGACCGGCACCGGAGAATTTAGAAGTACCCGAATATTCGTTTCCAGATGAGACGACAATGGTTGTCGGTTAATTTGTTTTAGTTTTAATGAGCTACATCTAACTAATCCAATTTGTACTCTAATTTCATTTATATTTTCTATTATGCATCTATCGTTCTTAAGTTCACTCTGCGAAACGAGTTGATTCTCGTCGCGCAGTTTTCACACGCGAATCCTTTCCAATTACCTTCCGCTTTGCACTCCTCTAATCTCGTCGCGGCACAATAGTAACAATAGCTACACCCACAACGTTTGGCGACGAAGGCGTTGCACGGAATAGGTGCCTCGCCGCACGCGGCGCAAATAGAAACGTCCTCGTCGAATCCATCTTCTCCAACTCGAACGGTCGAGACGTCCCGTAGCGTCCTCATCATCCCTCCCCTTCTTCTATTTTTCTTTTCTTTGCGTTTCTTAATCGTGTCTTCATTTTCTATTTCCTCTTCATAATCACTCTCTTCTTCTTCTTCTTCTTCTTCTAATCTCGCCACAGTCTCTCCTTGTTGACGAAAACCGAGCACGTACTTTGCCCTCCTAAAAAGCTCTCTCACCCCTCTGCTCTCCACCAAAGGGATCACCACCGTTTTTCCTACCTCTCCAATCTCTCTCATTGCTAAGGCTCGATTTAAGTACTCAAACGTCATCGCCCTTCCGGCGTTTGGATTTTCGTGCGCGAATCTTACATTCGCTACCCGTTGCGGCACGTTTGGAAACTTCCCCGAGTACAGAAATAGAATCAAGTTCATCGTCCTGGCGACGGAATGCACGGTTCCCAACGCTTTCACGGTTATCGACCTTTTATCATCCGGTAAACACTTATTGGCCACAAAATTCGTCGCTTTCGAGTAGACGTATTTACACATCGAACCGCATACCAAAAGCGTCAATTTTTGCCTTGGTCTCAAAGTTCCAAAAGGAGCTAATCCTTTATTATCTACAAAAGTCACGTTCATCATCTCCATCCCGGGTGTTGGTTTATCCACTCGTATCGTGTGGTACCAAAACAACGCTTCCAGGAATAAAGTCATCTCTTCTTTGTACTGCACGCTCATCTGTTCGTTGAAAATATCGACACATTTTTGCAATTGTTTGAGGAAAACGACATCCAAGAGTTCGTTATCGAGCGCGTACGCGTCTAATTGGCTGACTCGCAAGACCGGAAGAAACGGTCCAGAGGAGGAGGACGACGACGACGACGACAAATCCCCGTTACCGGCACTTTTTGAAGGCGCTTCGCCGGGTTTGGGCGACGGTGGAACGGTCACTACCGCCGGTGCAGACGTAAACGACGACGACGACATGTTGTGTGCGCGTCGATTTTTTACCGACAAAAGCGAGAGTGTGTTTTTCCAATCGAAAAGAGGGGGCGAATTTCTTCAGAGTACAACACGCACACTCTTCTAGAGAGAGGATGAGACACGCATTGGAGGAGGACGAAAAACAGAAGACGCAAACGCGAGCGAGACGCGGACGACGACGACGACGACGACGACGACGACACCCACCATGCAAAAAGGAGTAACAATCCGCGCGACCAAGAAGGGCGCGTGTCCAATTTCGCTGGAAAAGAGAAAACACTGGTCGGTGACCGTCGTGAACAATGTCTCCGGGAAAGACGAAGATGTCGAACGTTTGTGCTCTGCCTTGGGAAAGAACTTAGGCGCGACCGCGCGAATGGTGAACGAAAAAGGAGGCAAAACGAAATCTATCGAGATTCAAGGCCATCACGAGAAGAGAGTCGAAGTTTTATTGATTAAAGAGAACGTGCTCGTTGGCGTGAGAAAAGAGAAAGCTTTGAAGTCGGATAAAGATACAACTGTTGAGACCGAGAAGAAAGAGAGAGCGAAACCGAGGCACGCGAATAAGAAGTACTGGGACACGAAGACTGGGTTGATCAAAGAGTGCATTAAAGGGGCGCATAACAATCACGCGGAAGAGGATCCGGCGAAACCAGAAGACGTGTTACGAGTAAAACATCTGCGGGAGACGAACAGAGAGTTTGCTCGATTTTGCGAGTTGATGAGGAAGTATCCGTTTTGGTCGCACAGGTACGATAAGTTGGCGGCGATGTATTTCGATAAAAGGAATGGCAAGGTGGGTGACGACGACGAGGGCGAGAGGAAGAAGAGGAGGAGATGCGAAATTGCGTTTGAGGAAGAGGAAGGAGAGGAAAGGGATAGAGACGCAGAAGCCCAGAAATATCCGAAATCGTTAGAGGAACTGGGCATGGTAGCGACAGTTTCAGAATTTAGCATCTCGAGAGAACAGAGAGCGAAGGCTGCGAAGCAGAAGATGGCGAAAAGCTCGCAACAGGAATCGAGGGAAATGTCGCAGCTTGAAGAATACGAGGACATTGCGACGAAAATGCTCCGCATGCGCGGTTTTGCGCCGGCGTCGACCATAAAGAAGAAGCCTACAACGACCACAACAAGAACGACAACGACAACGACGACGAAAGGACAGAAACTAACAATGCCATCAAAGAAGAAGAAAAGTGTTCTTGCTCGAATTCCAAGCGGTACAGGTGCAGGGTTTGGAAGGAAAGCGTGGTCGCAGAAACATTTCGATAAGGATTATTTGATGATGTCGACAACAACAGAGGATGGAGAAGACGAGGATGAAGAAGAAGACTTCCAACGAGCTCAACAAAATGTAGCAGTGAGACCATTAACCGGCGGACGGTTCCTCGAGAATTCGTTTCCATCGTTACAACAGCCCCGTGCATCTTCCACTGTTCATCCTAACGCAACAACAGAGCATCGCCGCTTGCCTCACGAAGAGTTTCAGCAAACTGCAATGTCCGAGGAAGATGCTTTAAAATTGGCGCTGTCACTCAGCGCAGATGAACACGCCCGTGAACGATCGAAACTCGACGAAAAGCTCGAGCATGAGCTCGAGGTCGCCCGCGTTGTTTCCTTGAGTGAGGCGCGAGGCGAGCAGGAGGCACAAAAACAAAGCTCTCTATCAAACGACGTTGCCCAAACCTTGCGCCAACTCGGTTTCGACCGCGATGTTTCCGAAATGCTCGCCAGCGACGTCTTACCCGCGATGCCAACGCACCAAGATGTCATCGATCTTCTCGGTACTTTAGGTATAGAGACAGAAGTCGCCTCGAACTTTGCTAACTTCATCGTTCTAAACAGCAATGACGATTCTGCTCCATCCAATGACGATATCGATGATACCGAAACGTTCTTCAATCTGTCCCTGCGAGAACTCACCGGTACCGACTCAAATCTCGAATTGATCGAGTACTTGCAGAAAATGGAACATCGAGAAGACGCCGGAACTTTCTTAAAAGAATCATTCGGTGGCAACGAGGAAACGTTTCGTTTAGGCGCGCATATCTGGGACGCAAAACGTGAGCGCTGACAAAAATTTTAGATGGTACATAGATAGTTTACAATAGGCAATTTACAGCATTACCAAAGCACGCGCAAAATATAACACATTTGTAATGGCATCGTCCTCGCTGGGCGTTACTCTCCGCGCTGCAATGTCTGTCGTTTCCTTGAGAAGATCGCTATCAAACTTTGCCGCTTCGTCATCTTCATCTTCTTTCCCTTCGTGCGCACATTTCCCAAGCCGCCACTCATCGAACGCGATGAAACGAATGCCACCGAGAAAAGGATTCTTCCGAGAAACGGCTTCGGACAACGACACGCTGCCGACAGACGTGTTCGCGGAAAACGACAAAGGCGAGCCGATCTACTTTGGCCGCAAAAACAAGTCTCAGCTCAAAAGAGACGCAAACAGATACAAGAATTTGGCCAGTCATTTGCTTTCCATCAGTCCCAAGACGCTGAAAAAGTTGCCCGGAATTACCAACAACAACAGATTGCTGCAAGACGTATTAGATTGTCAGAAAACTACATCGCACATTGCAAAAAAACGAGCCGAACAGCTTGTGGCGAAACAGTTGCGCGGATTAGAGGAAGAAGAGTTAAAACCATTGGAGGAGGTGGTCGAACGCGTGAAGTTGGGCGTGGACGGCGGCTTAGCGCCGGTGGATCCAAGGGCGGATGATCTGGCGAAAGAGTGGCGGAGGAGGATGACGATGGTAGCGAAAACAGAGGATCAGGAAGAAGAAGTTGCGATAATGAAGAAGGAAGCGTTGGAGGAGGTGTTTGAGGTGATGCAGAGAGTGGAAAGTGAGATGAATGCGGTCTCTTTCACGAGACAAGAGTTGGTAGACGTCGCGAGGAAAGCAGAGACGGAGACGAAAGAGACTACGAAAGCATCGGAAAAGTTCACGGATCAACGGAAACGACAGGCTTTGGGTGAATTCGTGTTTATGGATGACGTCGACGAGGAACTGGAGAAAATTTTCTTGTTGAAGAAGAACAAAGGAAATACGGCGAGTGGGTCAAAAGCGAAGAAGAAAAAGAAGACGGCAATGAAAAGGTTGTTGAAAATGCTTCGAGATGTCGCCGAATGCGTAGTGTAGTAGGAAGATGTGTATGTAATGTTCTTCTTCTTCTTCTTCTTCTTCTTCTTCTTCTTCTTCTTCTTCTTCTTGCTGTTGTAAGCGATGCTACGGTTACTATTTGTACAACAAGACTTAACTTTCCGCTAAGAACTTTTCTACGCTATCTACGCTATTCAAAAACGCCGTCGAATCTCCCCCATCCAAGAGGAAGCCGTACTGCTCGAAGAACAAAGAAGTGTTATCGGCGCTTGCGTATGCTATCGTCAGTGGTTCGTCCACATCTATCAGACCTTCGTCCGAAACCACGAGTTCAAAAAATTCCTCTTCTGTTCCTACTTTTACGCCGTCGTGGTCGCATATCTCCGCCGTCGCTGTTTTCCCTTGCTTATTCTCCTTCCCAACATTCGTCCGAACAAAACAGTTCGCCTCTTCCTCGTGGTTGCAAAAATCAATCAAAGGCGCATTCCATCTTTGTTTACCATCGGTAAACATCCGCGACTGTAAAAAACTCCTCATTCTCGACAGGTCTCTCTTATTATCCTTTTCGTTATTATTCATCTCTTTCACGAATGCGCAGTGGTCTTTACGACTTCGTATCAACCGTTCTCTCAACTGTACATCTTTGACCCACCTTTCGATGTCTTCTATCCCCATGTATATTCCAGGCACTTTCGGTGCCTCCTTCGGTAAACTTTGCAACCACATCCCGTGTTTCTTTCTCTCGCTTTCGTCAAACTCCAACTGTTTCGCGAGCGCTTTCGACCACGAATAGATATCTTCCTCGTCGTCGTCCGACACCGCGCGCATCACCCTCGCTTTCCTCGGCAAGGATACGACCACCTCTTCTGCTCGCAACGGTCTGTTCGCGAGTAATGTCAATCCTCTCTCCGGATGGTCTTCGTCTCGTCCGACGCGAACTTTCGCGTTCAGAGTTTCGTTCTCTGCCGTCGCGGTTTCCAGATGACGCATCAGCCGACGCACGCTCGACGACGACGACGACGATGCGTCGAAGACGACTATTCCTCCTCCTCCGAACGCTCCGTTTCGAAACCCGGAGGACGATTTTGTTGGTGTTGATGGTCTCGACCACCACCGCCGTCATCCCACCCGAGTTTTACAGTGGCGTTGGGAAAAGAGAAAATGAAGACAAAAATCAAAAGGGAAAAAATGTCAAAAATGTCGTCGTTCGCTCGAATTCTTCTTCTTCTTCTTCTTCTTCGTCCCGGAGGAGGACGACGTTTTTGCGAGTATTCGAGGGACTATCGAGGAGGAGGAGGAGGAGGTCGTAAAAATAAAAGTGTGATCGACTTACACCATTTCTCGCATAACAATAAATGAAACTATACGCGAAACAAAAACATATACGTCTCTCACGCTCTTTTATATAGTAATAAATCTCTCTTGTGACATCGCGACAAACGCACTCTCAAAGGAAAAAAAATCTCTCTGAAAGCCCATTCCACGCGTCGACGATGGCTTGCTTCTTAGGCGCCGTTCTTCTTGGCGTATTCTTGGTTCGCCTTGATGGCGGCGGCTTTGCGCGCGGCGGCTTCGGCGTCTTCCTTCGCGTTCTTCGCCTTGAGCTCTTCCGGGGTGAGCGCCTTCTCGCCAGAGCCTTCGTAGGCGTTCCAGTTGGATTGGCCGGCAACGGAGCTCGCGAACGTCTCGGAGTCGTCTCTCGGCGGGGCGGAAAAGTTACCGCCACCGTTCTTGCCTTCGGAACTGTTTACAGAAAGAAAGAAAGAAAAAAAAGTTGACATCAGTTTTTAGGGTTTT
>MDTG01006510.1_pt1 | contig 15898 bp, 12 predicted proteins | sample 811421 | NCBI WGS metagenome assembly MDTG01 (sample SAMN05326645, study PRJNA326480) | marine metagenome | isolation source: seawater | place: Pacific Ocean: South East | collected 2011 | reverse complement strand
TTTTGCTATTCTTCTTCTTTTACGAATATCACTATTTAGTTTTTTTAATTTAAAATTTAAAATACTTGCGTGAATTTCATCTAATCTTGAGTTTATTCCATGTTTGTCCGAGTAATAAAGTTTTGACATTCCATATTTCCTCAATTTTTTACACAAAGAATATAATTTTTTATTTTTGGTGACAATCATGCCTCCATCACCATATGTTCCTAAATTTTTTGTTGGATAAAATGAAAATGCCGAGAGATCTCCAAAAGATCCACTCGGTTTACCGTGATATAATGCGCCTGCAGATTGAGCACAATCTTCTATTATTTTTAAATTATTTCTTTTTGCAATTTTTTTAATTTTGTCATAGTCAGCCGATTGTCCATACAAATTTACAGGTATTATAATTTTTGTTTTCTTGGTTATTTTTTTTTCAATTAAATCACTATTTATAAGAAAATCTTTCTCATTAATATCTACAAAAACTGGTTTAGCCCCACAGGATACAATAGCGCTAACCGTTGGAACGGCAGTATTAGACACAGTGATTATTTCATCACCTCTTTTAATATCAAGAGACATCAAGGCAATTTGTAATGCATCAGTTCCGCTATTCACGCCAACTCCAAATTTATTTTGTGTAAATTTTGAAAACTCATTTTCAAAATTACTTACTTCATTTGATAAAATTAAATTTCCTGATTTAAAAACTTTATCAATACTTTTTAAAATAATTGACTTGTTTTTTTTATATTCATCTAAGTAAGTCCAGACAAATATCTTAGGTAATTTTTTTTTTAATTTTGGCTCTTTTTTTAATTTCATTATAAAAATAATTATATTTTTTTTTTTTAATATCTTGAATACTTTAAAGAAGTAACTATCAAATGTATTTTCTTTTTTAAAGATCAACTTATATTCTTTTTTTTTAAAATCATCAAATATATCTAAGCTCACTTTTTTATCTATTGGTGGGGAAAAAGCATAATTAATATTAAATATTTTTAAGTTATTCTCAATATTTATTTCATTTTTATAACTTGAGTTAAATTTAAATGAACAAATCATATTAGTATTTTTATTACTCACATTTATTGTAAAGCTATTGAAATCACTTTCATTTGTTATTTTTTTTATTTTATATTTTTGATTTTTAAAAAAAATAGAAACTAGATATGAAGCATAAGGCGACATATCTTGAAAACATCCTCCCCCGTAAATTTTAAAATTTCTAAAGTTTTTTTTTTCTAATCTTGGTATATGAAAATTACTTTTCAAAAATATCTTTTTTTTAAAATTTATTAAAGATAGCAATTTGATAAATCTTTTATGTTTTTGAAAGACAATAGCCTCAGATACAAAAAGATTTTTTTTTTTTGCTAATTTTAAAATACTATTTGTTTGATTAAAATTTAGAGCAAATGGTTTATCAATAATTATATGTTTATTTTTATTTAAGCAATAAATAGCCCACTTATAATGGTCAGCATTTACTAAACTTATGTATATTAATTTAGCCTTTGTTTGGTCAACAGCTTTTTTATACGAGTTGTAATAAATTATATTTTTTTTTTTTTCATTAAATTTGCCATGGGTTGCAACTTGAATTTTTAATTTTTTTATTTTTTTTAAAGAGAAGTAAATTTTTCTTTGAAAAATACTTGAATTTCCTAAAAATAAGATTTCCATTAATTTAGTTTATTTCTTGTATTTTATTTGTTATTTATAAAATTAAGTATTAGAAACTATACTATGTCTAATATAAAACACTACGATAAAGATTATTTTTCTTGGCAAAAAAAAGTTGGACTTTTTGGAGCGCAAGCTAATCGAATAAAATTTGAAAAATTAATTTTTGAAGGTCAAAGGGTTTTAGACTTTGGGTGCGGAGGAGGCTATTTATTGTCAGGTTTTTCAAATATTTCTAAATTTGGAGTAGAAGTAAATAAAACTGCGGTTCAGGAAGCTAAAAATAATGGAATAGAAATTTTTAAATCAAGTAAAGATTTACCTGATAACTATTTTGATTTAATAATTTCAAATAATGCTCTTGAACATTGTGATAACCCTTTTTTGGAGCTTAGAGAGTTATACAGGTCATTAAAAAAAGGGTCAAAAATTTGTATTGCAGTGCCTTGTGACAATATAAAAAATAAGTTTTCCTCAGATGACCCTCATCAACATCTTTACTCGTGGTCACCAAGCAATTTGGGAAATATTCTGTCTGTCATTGGCTTTAAAGTTTTAGAAAGTAAACCTTTTTTATATAAATGGTTTCCATACAGATATTTTTTAAAAAAATTCATGACATGGAGTATGTTCCACTTTTTTTGTAAAATTTGGTCTAGAATTGATAATGATTGGTACCAAATTCGAGCAATTGCTGAAAAATAAAATGCTTTTTCTCCTCAAAAGAATAAGTAAAATTTTTCAAAGACTCTATAGATTATTATTATACTGTTTTATTGAGCCAAAGTTTATAATCATTATATTAGTCGTACTGCAAAAGTATTTATTTTCAGTGTTTTTTATTAATAGATTTATAAGCAAAAAATTTAGTGATGATAAAGTTGATTTTGTTAATCATAGTAAAGAAAAACTTTTTTTTGACCAAAGAGATTTATTTAGCAATAATATTCCATCCTGGCTTTATATTTTTAATAAATTTTCTTTGATGAATAAAAAAATTGATGCTTTGGAAATAGGATCTTATGAGGGAAGATCGTCTAATTTTCTTTTGAAAACACTTGAGAATATGAGTTTAACGTGTGTTGATACTTTTGAACCATTCCATGAACTTCAAGAAAAAAACAACGAAAAATTTAAAAAAGTGTATGAAAATTTTAAAAGAAATACCATGAATTTTTCTGGTAGATTAAATATTGTGAAGAATACCTCTGATTTTTTTTTTGAGAGTAACAAAAAAAAATTTAATCTAATTTATGTGGATGGTTCGCATGAATTTGAGTATGTAAAAAGAGATGCTAGTAACGCTTTTAGGATTTTAGATAAAAATGGAATAATGATTTTTGATGATTTTTTATGGCACCACAAACAGCCGCTAAAATTATCTATTACTTACGCAATATTAGAATTTTTGAATCAAAATAAATCAAATGTAAAAATTTTATATGTGAATTATCAGCTTATGATCCAAAAAATCCACTAATTTTCTTAAAAACTTTATTTTTAAAATTTTCAATTTTTTTCTTTTTATAAAAATTTTCAATTAATTTTACTGCTTTTATGTCTTCCTCAATCTTTTTTTTTTCAACATCTATTTTTATATCTTCAATTGCAGAATGAGAATGAGTATTATCAATATTTTTGTTATGCGTACCAGAACCATCAAAACCGATGTTTTTTACTAAGGAATTTGAAGGGTGTAATGATAGCATGCCCTCTAGAAAGGTTGAGGCTTTCCAAATAATTGTATGCGACTCATTAAGATTTTCATTTCTTTTTTTTAACATTTTAAAAAAATCGAAATTATTGTTTAAATTAAATTCTTTAATCAAATTTCTTCTATTTAACTCATTTAGAAGATATTCAGTATTTGGATTAAATTTGTCCCAAGCCCTTTTCCATGTGCCCCAGCCCCAAGTATCTCCACCTCTTACAAAAAAAGTTTTACTTAAATTGTTACTTCCAGGAAAAAACCAACCATTAATTGCACATACTTTTTTTTCATTTTCGTAAATATCTAGCCCATCATTAATAAAGTTTAAAAAAAATTTTGAAACCAAATTATCATCTTCTACAACTATTACCCTACCAAATTTATTACATATCTGGGTAATTCCGTCTGTAAAATTTCTGTAAAGGCCAAAATTTTCCTCTCTGTTTATAAAGTTTATATTTTTAAAATTTCTGAAATTTTTTATTATTTCTCTGACTTCATCTACTTTTTTTTTATCTTCATAATTGTCCTTGGGACCGTCTGAAAATATAAATATATCTGAATCTTTTGCTAAATAATTTAAACTTAAAGCCTGCATTGATAATTTTGTTTTATCTACTCTATTATAAACAAAATATGCTATTGGAGCATAACTTTTCATATTAATAATTATATTTTTTGAAATATTTAATAGTTTTTTTAATACCAATTTCAAATCTAGTAAATTTTTTTTTGCCAAACTCTTTTAAAAGTTTATTATTACATCCATAAGTTTTTAACATTTCACCTTTTCTTCTTGGCATGAATTTAATAGAGGGTCGAATATTTAAATTTTTACCCATTATACCTACAAGATCAATTATTTTTTTTGGTCTAGATGCGCATATATTATAAATCTTTTTTTTAAATATATTTTTTCTTTTTTTTAATGATTTGATTAAGAACTCAACTATATCATCTACATATGTATAATCTCTAAAGTGATTTCCTTTATTATATAAAAATGTAGTTTTATTTTTTTTAAGATTGTTTAAAAATATTGAAACAAACATATCTGGTCTACTTAATGGACCATAAACAGTAAAAAATCGAAATATTATTGATTTGTTATTTAAATTTTTATCATCTAGAATTATTTCTTCACATTTTTTTTTTGTTAAGGCATAATAATTTTTCGGATTTAGACTCGAATTTTCTGTTATTGGATATTTTCTTTGTTCACCATAAACAGATGATGATGAGCCAAAAATAAATTTTTTAAGATTTTTATGTCGTATTATGTTAATTAGGTTTTTTGTAGCTATTAAATTATTTTTTAAGTACGATTTTGGATTTTTGAAAGAATACATAACACCAGGCTGTCCTGCTAAATGAATAATGTAATTAGGATTTATCTTATTAATTTCTAAAGATAATTGTTTTTTATTTGTCATATCTAATTTTTTAAAAGAAAAATTTTTATTTTTTTTTAAGATTCTAAGTCTTATTTTTTTTAGTCTTGTAGTGTAATAAGAATTAATAGAGTCAATACCATAAACCATATTTTTACTATCTTTACATAGTCTATTAACTAAATGATAACCTATAAAACCAGTTGAACCTGTTATTAAATATTTACTGGTCATTTTTATCTTCAAAATAAAATTTTTTTAATAATTCATCAAAATTTGATAATTGATGAATATTTCCATTCTCGACAAAAAATAATTTATTACAATTTTTTAATGTATCTAGTCTATGTGAAACTACAATAACTGTTTTTATTTTTTTATAATTGTACAAATTTTTTATAATCCTATTCTCAGTAATTGTATCTAATGCACTTGTTGCTTCATCTAAAATAATAATTTCTGAACCTTTATAAATAGCTCTAGCTATACCTAATCTTTGTCTTTGACCACCAGATAATTTTTTTCCATTTTCTCCCACAATTTTCTCTAGATCATCCTGGAATTCATTTAATTCTGCTATATTTAAAGAAAATTTTACTTTACCAATATCAATTTGGTTTTCTTCCTCACCAAAAGCAACATTTGATTTAATGCTTGTCTCTGAAATAAAAAAACTCTGAGGTACAAAAGATATTTTGCTTTGCCATGATTTTAAATTTTTATTAGTTAAGATTTTATCTCCAATTAAAATTTGACCAGATTCAGGTTTTAAAAATCCTAACAAAACATCTATAAAAGTTGACTTTCCAGACCCTGTTTTTCCAGCAATACCAATTTTAAAACCAAAGGGAATTGTCAAATTTACATTAAAAATACCGTTTGTTTTACTATTTGGATAATTAAAGTTTATTTTTTCAAGTTTTACTTGGTTTTTAAGTTCTATTTCCTCGTAATCTAAATCTTTATTTAAATCTTTATTAAAAATTTTAGCATTTATTAGATCATTCTCTATTCTATCAAATGCACTTTTATTGGCTTTTATAAGTGAAAAATTTTTATAATTTTTTTGTAAAGTTGGGATTGTTCTTAAACATACAATTAAGTAAAAGCCCATTAAGGAAGTGATTTCTAAATATGAATATTCAAATTTTTTTACCAGTATATGCATTAATGAAACAAGCAAAATAAAGAAAAAAACCTCTATTATTCCTTTAGGAACCTGAGGGAGAAAACCCTGAATAATACTATTTTTTTTCATCCTATTGAGTATTTGAGAAAAGCTATTGGTAAAATAAAATTTTTTATTAAATAGTATTGTATCTTTTATAGATGAAAAACCATCAGATAAAGTTTTGTAATATAGCGGGTATAACTCAGTAAAATCTTCACCAGCACGCTTAAGCTTTTTTTTAAAAAGGAAATAAAAAAAAATATAAAATATTGAAAGAAATATAAAAGATAATGATGCAACTTTATAATTTACAACAAATACTGTCATAAACATAAAAAGAAGTAAAATAAAGCCGGTGAAAAATTCAATTATAGGTAAAATAAGTTGATTAGTTAATCTATCCGAGTCGTTATTTATTTTTGCTATAAGATTTGTTGAAGAGGTTGCTGAATGATAAAGCCAGTTTTTATTAATATAATAACTGTATAATTGACTTTTAAATATATATTGAATTTGCTGAACCCATTTTACGCTTAAATAATTTAATACATAAGTTAAAAGTACTGTTAATGTATAAAATACTACCAATATAAGTGTAATAATTAAAAATAAACTTTCATGCTCAATAAAATCAAATATGCTTATTAATTTATTAAAAAATTTATTTTTAAAATTTATACTTTCATTAGACAAAATTTTGATAAAAGGTACTACTAATAAAATTGATACTATATTTAAAATAGATAAAATTAAAGTTATGATCTGGAGATTAAAAAACTTTAATCTTGATTTCTTATCTACACATTTTAAAATTCTTAATATTAATTTTATCATTAAAAGTATATTTAATTAAAATTATCTTTAATAAATTTATTTATATTTTTATCAAATAAATCTGCATTTATAATTGGGTCAAAATCTTTTAACCACTCTTTTCTTTTTAATTCTATAACACCGCTGTAAGATGTTGAGAGAATATTTATTAAATCTTTTTCTGATCTATTTTTATCAAATTTTGAGTTTATAAAATTGTTTATTTCATTATCTGTAGTTTTATCGTTTACTCTTAATACTCCATGACAATTTTTAAACCATGTGTTTCCAAATACTAATGTTTTTTTATTTTCAATTAATGACTCAAAACCAATTGTACCACCTACTGTAGCGGTTAAATCCGATATATCTAAAATCTTCTTAGAATTTATCTTATTGTCAATTAAAAATACGTTTTTTAAATATTTTATTCTTTTAAAAAAAAAACTATCTCTTTGGAAAGATGTTTGAAATGGATTTTCTTTAACAACAACAATCCACTCATCTTTTGAAAAAGCACTAAGTCTTTCAATTGCTGATAATTGATCCTCGTAATGTCCACCAAGAACTGAGGTTGTCAATTCTGGTTGTAGGTGCAAGGGAATATATATTATTTTTTTTGATTTTGTTTTACTCTTAATTTCTTCAAAACTTTTTTCTAATTTTTTAAGATTATTTTTGTATCTCTTTAATTGGTTATTAATGTCATCTCGATAAATTATTTTTAGTTTTATTAAAAGTTTAAGTATTAATTTTTTAAAAATCTGTCTATCTATTTTTATTCTTTGAAATTTTTTAATTCGAGCCGCTAAAGAATCTTTTTGCTCTAAAACATATTTATCTCTCATCTTATGCAGAGATTTTAGATTTACAAAAACTTGATTGTTAATTCTTTTTTCATCAAAACTCCCCAAATCCTCTATACTTTTTACCATGAAATGTTTATTGGGAATTATAGTTGGATACATTAAAATTGTTTTAATATTATATATTTTAGCAAGTTGATATAATATAAAATCGTAGCCTAGGTGAGGAAAAGAAAAAAAAATCATCAAATCAATTTTTTTTTGTTTTAATATGTTGCTAAATCCATAGTAATAACATGCAAAAAAATTTCTTAATTCATATATATCTAAAGTTTTTGAACCTCTTCTCATAAATTGGAAAGAAAAGGTATTGAAATTCTTTTCAAAGAAATTTTGGTAATTTTTTTGATCATTCTCTGAAAAATAAAAATAACTTTCATCGAGATGATATTTTATAATTTCTTCAATATTTATGTCTTGATGAAAATCTTTTAAATTATTAATTAAAAACTGAACATTTAACAATTTATTATTTACTAATTTTTTCGTTACGTGAGAGTCGGGTGCACCAATTATTAATGTATTCATAAAATTTTGTTATTTCTAATATATTTATCAAGATTATTATTTAGTATTCCTTTGTTAAAATGAGAAAGTATTAAAATATTATTTTCATTCACCTTGCTTTTGTACTTTTTTAGATCCAATATTCTCGAATAATTCTCGATGTCGTCATTATTGTTTAAATACCACATATAATAAAATTCTGCTATTTCCTCTTTAAAATTCCTGTTTAAATTTAATTTTTCATTAATGGCTAAATTTATTTTTTTAAAATAATCTCCTTCACTTTTTGGTGTAAATACGAATTTATAATTTTTATATGGACTGTTTCCAGAAGAAAGTGCTATTAATTTATGATATGCTAACTCGTGTAACACAGTTCCACAAACGCTAATACCCAGTTTGGGTTTATTTTTAAAAATTAGTTTATTATTTGTAAATTTATTTAACCAAATGAATTCCTTATATTTTTTTTTTAGCAATTCAACTAGTGTGCTACTAATATAGGTTTGATTTGGATGCTCTTTAATTGCAACCGATATATTATTTTTAGTTTTCAAAAATTCAAGAGTCTTTGTAATCCACTCATAGAAATCTGAAAAAACCATTCCCCCATAATAATTTTGTGCATCATCAAAATTTGGAAGGAAAATAATAATATTGAAATTCTCTTTTAATTTTTTTTTAATATTTAATTGGTAAGATGAATAATGCATGTAAGGCATTTGTTCTAGGGATCCTTTAAATTTTTTAAAAAGCATCCTTTTTGCATAATTTATTTTATCATTTTTATGAGAAATTTTACTAAATTTTTTTTTTATTGAATTGATGTTTAGACAGCTTAAATTATCTTTTAAGCTAAATTTTTTCATATATTGGCTAGAATTATCACATCCAATAACATGAACCTTTTTGCTTAAAAAATATCTTATTGGAAGTCCATAGTAAATATAAGCGGAACTTAATTGTGGAATATAAAATTCTATAAATTTTTCTTTGTCTAAAATATATTTTAAATTTTTGATAGATTTTTTTGTAATAAATAAAAGTTTATTTATATTATTTTCATATTTGGCATTATAATAATATTTCTTATGAAATCTAATATATGTATCATAAATTAAATCACCAATTTTAATGCTATTATATTTCATTTTAAGGATATCGTTTGTTGTGTTAAATTTTTTTTTACTACGCCAAAAAAAAATTAAATATTGTATATCTTCTAAAATATGATTATTTAAAGAATATATTTTCTTCAAACCTATTTTTTTGTAAAGTTTTTTCCACTTAAGCAAAATAAAATAATTTGTTAACACATCTAAAATAAATCCAAATATACCCAAAAAACCATCTACTCTAAGTGTACCAGGTGTCCATAATCCAACTAACTCATAATCTTTAAATTTTTTAAGTTTGAGCAAATAATAAGTATGTATCAAGCAATAATAATCCTCAGTTACATGAACAAGAATTTTTTTTTTAGATAGATTTTTTTTTAAGGTCTTATTTTCAAATTTTAAAAATTTCTTTTCTTCCTCGCATAAGGTAATACGTTTTTTTATTTTTAATAATTTTTTATAATAATAGCCCAAATTCATAAATTTTTGACGTGTTCAATATTTGAACATAATATTGTTCAAATTATGAACAGTCAATTGATAAATTAAAAACGCTTATATATTTGGGTTAATTTGGGTTTTTGTTAAATTTAGGATTTTTATTTAAAATAAACATTTAGCCAAACTATAAAGTTTATATACTGAAATATATTAAAGCTAGTTTCTGGATTTTCTGTTTTCATAAATTGATCATACGTACGTAACAATTCTTTTTTTTCAAAAATATCGAAATTTTTGTAAATGCTGTCATCATTAAACAAATCTTTTATCCAACCTGATAAATTTTTTTTAAGCCATTTTTTTTGAGGGTCTACAATTGTTTTTTTATTTTTTGTAAATTTAAAACCTTTGGCATTATATTTATCTAATATTGATTGCATAAATAATCTAGTTTTTCCATTTTCAATTTTAAAAGAGTTTGGAAAGTCAAATGAACATTCTACAATACGATGATCCAATAGTGGCAATCTCGACTCTACTGATGAAGCCATGGAAACTCTATCACAATACCTAAGCGCCCTAGGTAGCACAACATGCTTGAAATCAATTAATTGTAAACTTTTAAGCCAGCTTTTAGATTTATGCTTAAATGTGTTGTGAGAATTAATATGAATAAAATCTTTTTTAAAAACATTTTTTTTTATAAACGGAACTCCATCCTGCGTAGAAATTCCAGGTTTGATTGTAGTTAATAAAGAATAAAAAAATCTTCTTTGTAAGTTTGACTCGTTTATATTTTTATATTTAAACATAAGTTTTTTAGTTGCTATAAAAGCTTTTCTTTCTCCAATTTTTTTTTTTAAGTCAAGATAATAAGGGGCATAATAGTATTCGTAACCAGCACCAATCTCATCTCCACCCTGACCTTCTAAAATTACTTTTACACCTAAGCTTTTAATTTTTTTATATAGCTCATGCATTGCCAAAACTCTTATAGATGTGACCGGTGCTTCTTGATAACGAATAACTTCATTAATAAGATTTGGTATTTTTTTACAATCAAGTCTAATATTATAATTTTCTAATCCTAATTTTTTCGATGTATTTTTTGCAAGCTCTATTTCATCATTTTCTCCAAAACCGTAAGTGAATGTTTTTAAATTAATACCTAAATTCTTTAAAAAAAATGATAATACAGAGGAGTCAAAACCTCCGCTTAAAAGAGTACCAATTTGTACATCAGCTCTACTTTGAATTTTAACAGAGTTTTCATATAAATTTAAAAATTTTAAAAATGAATTTTTTTTATTTAGTCGTGTTTCTTTTTGCTTCTCTTTAAGATCCCAATATTTTATTTTTTTAAGTGATTGATTTTTTTTAACAATCATATAATGACCAGGCTCTAGTTGATGAATGTCTTTAAAGAAAGTTTTTTTATCATGATCAATTAGACCATGAACGAAAAAATCATGCACTGATTTCATATCAACATTTTTCTGAAAATTAGTTGCTAATATTGATTTTATCTCTGATCCAAATATAAACTTTTTGTCTAAAAATGACCAGTAAAGAGGCTTTATGCCTACTCTATCTCTTGCAACAAATAAAAATTTTTTTTTTTTATCCCAGATTGCGAATGCAAACATACCATTTATTTTTTTTAAAACATTTGTCCCATAGATTTCGTATGCCTCTAATAAAGTTTCTGTATCTGTTAAAGATTTCCATTTTAGAATTGGCAATTCTTTTCTCAATTCAATCCAGTTATAAATTTCTCCATTAAAGGTAATAACTGAATTACCAGATCTTGATTGCATTGGCTGATTTCCATTCTTGGAGAGATCAAAAATAGATAATCTATTATGTGAAAAACCGACATTTTTTTCGGACCAAATACCTGAGGAATCTGGGCCCCTCCAAGGTGTAGCCTCAAGCATTTTGTTTAACTCAATATTTTTTACAGGTCTTTTAAAATTGAAAATTCCAGCTATTCCACACATATATAGTTCATTATTATTTTAATTTACAAATGATGAATATGTCATTTTGGTTATTTTGATTTTCAGGTATATATTTATTTGATAGTTTATAATTTTTAAAAAATTTGATTATTTTAAAATACCTGCTTAAAAATTTAAACAAATCCTTATCATTTTTAATTACCTTTTTATATATATTATTATCTCTTGGTATATTTATTTGAAAGAATAGAAGAGTATTTTGCTTACTTAAGGTTTTGATGTTTTTGTAACTTTGTTTGAAATTTTTAAGCATAAACCAGAAAATTCCAAAAAGGGTTATATAGTCATATTTTTTATTAATATTTAAGTTATGGTTTATATCACCATAGAATAATTTTTTATTATTTGATCCACCTTTTTTAATAGCATACCTGCTAATATCTATACCCTCTGCTTTACATATTTTATTTTTATTAAGAAATTTTACATAATCTCCATATCCACATCCAATATCGAGTAATTTTTTATTTTTATTTTTTGAAAGGATGTATCCCGATGTTATAAGGCATCTTAATGAATTAAAATCTTTTTGATCATTCCATAAATTTTTTATCGTTTTATACGCTTTATCAAATTCGCCAATTATTTTTTTATTTTTTATATCGTAAATATATTTATGAATTTTTTTTTTCATATAAGTTTTTTTTTAAATCTTATTGGGGATCCAAAGTATAATGAATTTTTTTTACAATTTTTATTTACAAATGAGTTTGCTCCAATTATGCAATTTTCTTCAATTTTAATATTTTCTTTAATAATTGATTTTGCACCGATAAATGAATTTGACTCTATTTTTACTCCTCCACAGGTTACTGATCCAGGTCCAAAAGAAACAAAATTATTAATCTTATTGTCATGCTCAATAATACATCCAGTGTTTATTAAAGAATGTTTTCCGATTTTAGTATTTGAATTTATAACAGAGCCTGGCATAAGAATTGATCCTTCTTCTATTATAGATGTTTTGCATTTTATACAATTTGAAGAAATTATTTTATACCATTTAAATTTTTTTATTTTTTTTGATATTTTATCAACAATTTTTTTTTTTATCTTGGGATCTGCTATAGCAACAATGCCATACATTGCATGAAACTTTTTGTTTTTAAAGAAGAATTTATCATTTCCAAGATAATTTTTTTTTTTTACTTTATTATCAAAAATTCCCTCAAACTTACAATTTTTTTGGTTTTTGATTTCATTGATTAAAACTTTTGAGAATGATCCACCCCCAAATAGTATTATTTTTTTCATATTTTTAAAAACTAAGATATATTATTTTAATGAAAATAAAAAAGATTAATTTTAGATCTAATGTTATTTATAGCAAAGAAACTTTAAATAATTGTAGTAGGCTTTTAGAAGTACTTGATCATAAAATTCTTTTTGTAATCGACAAACAAAAAAAACTTATAGGCTCTATTTCGGATGGGGATATTAGAAGAGCGGTAATGAGAAATAAAATAAGAGAAAATTCAAAAATTACATCTATTATGAATAAATTACCTGCTTATATCAATTTTTCAAAAAAAAATAGTTACTCAAATAGTCAAATTACAAAAATTCTTAAAGTTAAAAAATATCTTCCAATTTTAAATAATAAGAAAATTAAAGAGGTTATTCACTTTTCTAATCAAGATAGTTCAATCAATAAAACCAATGTTATAATTAATGCTGGTGGCTTTGGTAAAAGATTGCATCCAATTACAAAAAAAACACCAAAGCCAAATATATTAATTAATCAACACTCAAATATTGTCAATATTTTAAACAGTTTTTACGAAAATGGTTTCCGAAATTTTTTTATTACGCTTCACTACAAAAGTGGCATGATAAAAAAAGAAGTTAATAGATTTTTTAATAAAAAAGCTAAAATTAAATATTATGTTGAAAAAAGACCCCTTGGTACTTTTGGTGGTATTAAAAAAATAAGTAGTAAATTTAGACTTAAAGATAATATTATTGTGATTAATTCCGATATAATTACTAATTTAAAATTTAATAATTTAAAAACTTTTTTTGAGGAAAAAAATTTTGACTTTTTGCTTTGTTGCAAAAAGAATTCTTTACAAATACCGTATGGAGTAATTGAGGAAAAAAAAGGACTTTTAAAAAAAATTGTAGAAAAACCCAAATTTGAATTTAATATTAATACTGGCATATATATGATTAAGCCTGATGTAATTAACAAAATTGATTTTAAAAAAACACAAATCCATCTTACAGATTTAATTAACTCATGTATAAAAAAAAAGATTAAGATTAACTTATTTCCAATAAGTGAATTTTGGATAGATTATGGTTCTAAGGATATTTTAAATAAAATTGAAAAGGATAATTTTATTTTTTAAATATGATTTTTTTTGTTGCATAGTTTCCTGATTGATCACAACCAGCTATTCCTATTTGTTTTATTTGGTCATTAATAAAATAAGTCCAGGTTTGTTTTTTTTCAATTACAGGGTTATCTCTATAAATAAGATTTTTTTTTTCTTTTATTGCCAAAAAAGGTTGGGGCCCAAATAATTTAATATTTGATTTTATAGTTAATTTATTTCCTGTTATTTTTGTTTGAAATTTTAATTTTTTTTCTTTTTTTTTTTTTAATACAAATCTTGCTGCATCTAACGCATTCTTAAAAGATAAATTAACTTTTGGGAATTTTTTAGATATCGTTTTTACCTTATTTAAAAAGAACTCAATTTCAGGATTTATATCTCTCCTATCATGTGTACTAACAGATAATATGGTATTTTTTTTTTGAGATCTTTTGAAGGCTTTGATTATTTCCTGATCAGAAATAATATTTGAGTTTGTATCAATATCAAGAGTTCTAAATATTGTTCTATTTAAATTACCTTTTTTTCTATAATCATATAGACTTGGATTATACTGAGACCAGTCATCTGGTGCACCCCTCCAATCATGCGTCTTAAAATTATTTAATTTTTTATTTAAAGATAAATTTGAAAAATCAAAAGGTATAAAGTTTTCTAACCAAAAATTAATATCATTTCTCTCTATTACAGCACCAGACCTAAAGATACTTGGAAAAAAATTTTTATTTAAAATTTTTTCACATAAGCTTTTCTCATGATAATCATTACTGGTCCAAGATGTGTTATATCTAAGTGGATCTCCAGATGGATGAATAGAGTGAAAATGCCATCCAAAACAATCTTTATTTTTATTTTTTAAAATTTTTTCATATTTTTCTAAAACTTTATTAAATCCTAAAGTTTTTTTTCTGGGGTTAGTTTTAAAACCCACGTTATCAATGATGAACCAGCTATAGACAATACTTTTATTTTTAAAAAATTTTTTTCTATAATTCGAAGAAGATATATTTTTAACCATAGCATTAATTTGAGACCAATTTTTTAAATAATTTAATCTTTTTGGATTTAAGAAATCAGCTATTTCGTTTTCTCTACCCCTTAAGTTAATTTTTTTTTTTTGTAATTTTATTAAATTTTTTTTGGAGGCTTTTATATTAATTTTTTTTTCTTTACTTAGTCTCTCAAATGTAGCCTTTAAGCTCTCTGTCAAAGGGCCCTCTGTATCTACACATATAACAATAATTAAATTATTTTTAGAATTCATATATAAATACAAGTATTATAATATAAATTTAATATGAAAAATAAAAATAATACGTGCTTAGTAAGCTTTATTTATCCTGATAAACTCAACCATCTAGATTATTTTGTAAGCAAATTAAAAGAGCAAACAGATCAAAAATTTGATTTTGTATTATTTATAAATAATTCAAATAAAAAAATTAAAAATAAATATATTAAAAAAAAGATTTATATTAATTATCCAATAGTGAAGTCAAGATTTGTTATGATACAAAAAATTAAAAATTTGGATTATAAAAACATCATATTTTTAGATATTGATGACACAATGAGTAAGAGAAGAATAGAATTTTCGAAAAAAATGTTAAAATTTAACTCATTAGTGGTTAATGATCTTGTTGTGAAATCGGGAAAAAAAAAATTAATGAATTATATTTCAAAAAGAATTAAAAATGGAACTCCTATCGATTTTAAATTAATTAGAAATAAAAACTTTATTGGAATGAGTAATTCAGCAATTACAAAGACTCTGATAAAAAATATTAAATTCACTTATAATAAAAAAATTTTAATATTTGATTGGTTTTTTTGGTCTTATGTA
>MDTG01379481.1_pt1 | contig 15899 bp, 15 predicted proteins | sample 811421 | NCBI WGS metagenome assembly MDTG01 (sample SAMN05326645, study PRJNA326480) | marine metagenome | isolation source: seawater | place: Pacific Ocean: South East | collected 2011 | reverse complement strand
TATTTTTCCAATTTGTGTCGAGAAGCTAGATTGATAACACAAATATGTCAATATTAGTTAGAGTTTTTAATCAAAATTTATTAACATATTTTGGTTGTGAGTAAAAAATGAAAAAAAAATATGATTTTGCAATAGTAAGTGGTGGTTTTGACCCTGTTCATATTGGTCACTTAAAGATGTTCCAAGATGCAAATAAATTAGCTGATAAAGTAATAGTTCTACTAAATAATGATGATTGGCTTGTAAAAAAAAAGGGTAAGCCATTTATGAACCAAAATCAGCGTAAAGAAATTCTAGAAGAATTTAAAAGCATTTCAGAAGTTATAATTCAAACTTCAAGCGAACCAAGTAGTAGTAAAGCAATTGAAGAATTTGTTAAAAAAAATCCAAATAAATCAATTTGTTATTGTAATGGTGGAGACAGAAGTAATATCAAAAATATTAGAGAGTCTGAAGTTTGTAAAAAATTAAAAGTAAATTTAGAATTCGGAATTGGTGGTGAGAACAAAATAGAGAGCAGTAGCGATCTAACCAAAAATTACTTAGGAGATATAGAAAAAAGACCTTGGGGTAATTATCATATAATTGCAAAAAATTTAGGGTATCAAATTAAAGAAATAAAGGTATCAGTTAATTCAAAATTATCTCTTCAAAAACATCAAAACAGGGCAGAATTTTGGCAAATTATAAAAGGTAATTGTAGGGTAACAGTTGGTGAAAAAAAATTCGATCTTGAGGATAATAATAATATATACATACCTAAAGATACTTTACATAGGATTGAAAATACAGGCAATCAAGAGTTAATCTTTATTGAGATCCAGCTTGGTAATGATATTAAAGAGGAAGATATCGTTCGTTTTGAGGATGATTATGGCAGAATTTAGTGTATCTAAATATCAAAAAGCACCTTATCTCGAATTAGATGATTATAAAGCCCCAGATGGTATTGAGTCATACTTTGTAAATATGAATGATGGTATCAAGATAAGGGTATGTCATTGGTTGCAAAAAAAAGAAAAAAGTGCTGGGACAATTTTTCTTCAGCAAGGACATAATGAATTCATAGAAAAATATTACGAAACTATACAAGAATTTATTGATAGGGGATTTTCCGTTATTTGTTTCGATTGGCGAGGTCAAGGAATGTCCGAAAGGATGATAGATGATATTAACAAATCTTTTATAACTGACTTTGGAAGACACGATAAAGATTTAGAAAAAATTTTAGAAGAAATAATAGATCCATTTTTTCCTAAACCATTAATAGGTATAGGACATTCTATGGGTGGCTGTTTAATGCTCTCAGCGTTCCACAACCATAAAGAAAAATTTTCTAAAGGAATTCTTTCAGCACCAATGCTTGGATTTAAAAATGAAAAATTTTTAAGAACAGCATCCTCTTTAATGAATATTTTCAAAAAGGATACCGATTATTTATTAGGCTCAAAACCAAATATGGGAATTGAAACCCCTTTCAATCAAAACGATCTTACCTCTGATCCTATAAGGTATGATAGAATAATTAATTTAGTAAGAAAAAAACCAGATATTAGATTATGGGGAGTAACTAATGCTTTTGCAAAGGCTGTTAATAAAAGATTTAAGATTATTCGTAAAAAGGGATGGGCTGAGAGCATAGATTTAAATATTCTTATTATTAACAACATTAATGATCGTGTTGTAGACTCAAAAAAAATTATGACTATGAAAAAAAGATTAAAAAATAGTAAGATGATTAAATTTGAAAAAACTGAACATGAAATCTTTATGGAAAAAGATATTTATAGAAATAAACTATGGAGACAAATAGATAATTTTCTAAATATATAACTTTAATTATTTATTAACTAGATCGGGATAACATCAAAAGCCAGACTTATTCTCTCCTCATTTGACGAAAAGGGTATTGTTGAATGGAATAAAGATGAAGGAAAAATAATCATATCTCCATCCTTAACTTCGAAAATTTTTTCTGGATAATTTTTACCATCATTTTCGTAACCGGCACCATCTAAACTAAATTTTATTGCTCCATCGGTTGATTTTTTCTTTTTGGGTACTTTCAAATATATACTTGAACTAAGCCAACCCTCTTTATGCATATGCGCTTTCAAACTTCCTCCATCTTTCATAATTATAACCCAACCATATAGTTGAAATTTTTCTGGCCAATTTATTAAATAGTCTTGTTTTAAATTCTTAAAAGATTTTTGATAATTAACAATATTTGACATTATTATTGATTTAATTTCTTTAACTGAATTGTATTCTAAATTAAATAAATTTCCTGATGTTTGGAGACCATTATTCAGTAATGATTGAGATTTTTTTGATATTTTTGCTTTTTCAATATCTAGTAGTAGCTCTTCGATAAGATCCACATCAAAACTATTTTCCTCAAATAAATTATATTTCTTAATAAAGCTAAATGGTTCCTTGCAAAAGTTACAATTATCATCTAGAGAAAATCTGATTGCTGAATGAGAGCTAATACAGGCTGTTAAAGGATCTGAAAAACCATCATTATTTAACTCATCTAAAAAAGTAGAAAAAACATCTTTTGAGGAACTATCAGTAATATTATTATATAAACACTCTAATCTATAACTTTTACTAAGCCTATTTTTAGATTTTGCATAGTATTTTGAGGCTTCAGAATAATTTTCAATTCTTCTTAATGAATTTGCAATATTATAAATAAAAAATTCATTATCATTATCAAACTCTAAGCCTCTTTTATATACCTTGATAGCTTCTCTGTCTTTTCCCTGATTAGATAAAGCAAGTCCCATTCCTATTAAAGCATTTATATTTGATGATTCTAGCTCAAGTGATGCTTTAAAAAAAACTTTAGCATTATCGACCTGACCAATATCATAGAAAAGATTTCCAGCATTAGTATATATAAAAGCTATTTTAGGATTTTTTATATTCTTCTTGATAATATTTAAGAAAGTATCTTTTGCTTTATCATATTCGCCTATAGATTTATATGATATTGCTAAAATATTATGAAAATCAAAATTTTCAGGGTAAATTTTAATCAATTTTTTCGATAAATTTATTGAATTAGTAAAATCCTCATGACGAATATAATTCATTAATTTTTGCGATTGAACTTCTTCTTCTGAAATGTTTTTTGAATTATCATTCATTGAGTATTTAACCTAAAATAATATTCTGTTAATTTATATAAGCTTAAATTAACTAATTTAAATTCATTTTTTTTAATTATAGATTATTGAATAATAATCAATTAATAAATAGTTAATAAACTTTAATTAAATGGGCGCGTAGCTCAGCGGTAGAGCACTACGGTGACATCGTAGGGGTCGCTGGTTCAAACCCAGCCGCGCCCACCATTTATTTAAGTTCTTTAAATTTTTTAATACTATTAGAATTTGGAAAAAGTTTTAATGCATTTTCTATTTGAGTCAGAAAATCATCATCTTTAAGATTATATAAAGTTTTTAAATAATCTATATAAACAATTTCATTACTTGGCTCTAAATCAATAGATCTCTTTAAGGAATCTCTTGCGAATTCTAAATTACCAATTTTTAAATAAGCATAGGCTAATCTAGAATGAAAGAAAGATACATCCGGTTGCAGAAAAACTGCTTTTCCTAAATTATAAATTGATAATTCAACTTTATTTAAATTTGCTTGCGAGACTCCTAAATAGTAATAAAAAATTGAATCTTCATAATTTATAAGCGCATGTAAGCATAAATCTTCCAATTCAGAAAAATTTTTTTCTTTAATTAGCTTGTCAATTTTAACTTTGTATTCACGCTTTTTCATAACTGTGAATGTTTTTTAAAAAGATTAATCATTGATTCTTTATCATTTTCATTATTTTTTGTATCATATAGTTCATCACAACAAGCCAAAAGACATATCTCATATCTTTGTTTTTTTATAGAGGAAACGATATTTGAAAAACCACCCTGCTGAAAAGCTGAAATTAGTGTCTTTTCAGAATAACCAAATTTATGAGCCATAAACTCATTCCCTTGCTCAATAGGCCCTCTCCATCCATAAATTATATCTGCAGCAGCAACATGGGAATTATTTGGTGTTTTATATAGAGGTTCATTTGGGCCTTTTTGAATTAAAGCTTCACATGCGCTTATTATATCAGGACAGAGAACATATATATATCCAGTAGGTTTTAATATTCTATAAAACTCTTTTATTGCAGCTAAAGCCTGATGATAAAATAAATGTTCAATATTATGACTTGAATATATAGCATCAAATGAATTGGACTCTACATCACTTAAATCATCCATAGAAGCAATGATATCGGGATTATTTCTCTCATCAATATCAAGAGTTACCTCTTCCCATTTATCTGTATTAAAAACTGGGGTAGTTGATTCTTTTCTTTTTTGGCCACAGCCAATATGGAGAAATTTTTGTTTTTTCATTGCTTCCAAATTATTAAGAGTCACTATAATAATTAGATTGTAATAAAATTATCTAGTTTAATTTTTAAATAAATTAATTAGCCGCGTAAGGTTGAATTAATATTTATAATAACTATATATCAATTGTAACAGAAATATAGGGGATAAAAATGCTTATAGAAGGTTTATCAAACATAACATATGTAAATGGGATATTAAGAGTTCAATGCACAATGGTTGATCCAAGTGGAAAAGAAGTAAATTCTGGTACATTAGAAATACCTGGTACAAACTTGAATGCTGTTTTAAATGGCTTAATTAATTCAGCAAAAGCAATTGAAGATAAATTATCAACTTTGCAAGAGGAAAGTAATAACTCTTCAGGAAAAAAAGAAGATAAAAAGAATAAAAAATCAAAGAAATAGAACCTTTCTGTCTAATATTTGATTTTAAATAAATTTTGTCACTCTTTCTTATAAATAGGTTTGTTCTATGATTTTTTTTAAAAAAATAACTTATGTGGCATTATTAGTTTTAATAACAATACCTACTTACTCAAATGATAAAGTAAATCTTTCATTTGACGGTATAAAAAATATTAATCTTTTTATTAATGAAAATGATTATAAGGATATAATTAGATCAAGTTTATTTGAGCAGCCTGAGTTTCAATATATTACATCGTTGTCTGCTGAACAAAACTTCTACTTAAAGTATGCGAAAAGAAATAGGTTTCCTTCAATTTCTGGTCAAATCATTAATGATGAAAGTATTGAGAGAAATATCAATGATTTATCATCTGTTCGTAAAAGAAGAGACGATAGTTTTGACGCCTCTATAGAAATCAGACAACCAATATATTCGGGCGGCTCTATTTCTGCAGGTATTAAGGCCGCTAGGAGCAAAGTCGAAAGCTCAGTAAATGAACAGCAAAAAACTGTTTCTGATCTTATCCTTAATGCTAATGTAATTTATCTTGAAGCAGCAAAAAGTATATTTATTTTAACTTATGCAGAAAATTTGCTTAACACTCTATTACCATTTAAAAATAAAGTTAATGACAGAGTGCAAGCTGGGATTATGGATCCAATTGAAAGAGCTCTGTTTTCAGTTAGGCTTAACTCACTTGAAACAAAAGTCTATCAATTAAAAGCTAGTTCTGAAAAAAATAAAAATAATTATAAGTCATTCTTTAAAAAAGATTTAAATAAACTTGCATTCCCAAAAGTTCAAATAAGTAGCTCGTTATCATATGAGGATAATAATTCTTATGATGTAGAAATTGCAAAATTGGCCTTCGAAGAAAAAAAAGAGGGAATAAAATCTGTTAGAAGTGAATATTTACCTCAATTTGGTGTAAGTGCCAGGTATACTAAATACGATATTGATGATGATAGTAACGAGGATGATATTAGAGGTGGATTGTATTTAACAATGCCTATTTTTAATTTCGGTAGAGGCTTAGCAAAAATAAATGCCGCCAAAGCTGCTGCAGAAGGATCTAGAAATTATATAGGAATAGTAAAAAAAGATGATCAAATAGAAGAATCATCTCTTGTAAGTGATTATAATAACTCTATCTTAAATAGAGATGCTTTTCTTAGGTCATATAATGATACTGTAAATCAAAGAAATACTCTTTTAGATAGATTAGAAACAAGTGGTTTTGTAGTCAACTCTCTAGCTGAAGTTGCTTTAAGTGAAATTTCACAACTTCAAATTTTATTAGATAATGAATCTAAAATTTTAATAGGTTATTTATCTATTCTTCATCAAAATAAATCATTAAATTCTGAATTTAGAATTAAACTGGATTAGTTATGAAAGAAAAAGAGAAAAAAATTTATTTTAAAGATCATTGGTTTTGGGGCACGATTTATCAAAATAGAGGCACATATTTACAGGTGTTTTCTGCATCAATTTTTATAAATGTTTTTCAACTTGTCTCTGCTTTTTATATTATGACAGTTTACGATAGAGTAATCCCAAATAATGCAATTGATTCGTTAATTGCTCTTACAATTGGTGTGGGTGTAGTTTTAATTTTTGATTTTATTTTAAAGCTTCTCCGTTCTTATTTTACTGACCTAGCTGGAGCTGAGCTTGACAGGGTAGTAAATGATAAAATATTTAAGAAAATTGTAAGCCATGATAATACAGTATTGGGCTCTCCTGCGGCTGTTGCAACATCTGTAAGGGAATTCGAGGGAGTAAGAGACTTTTTTGGATCAGCTTCTTTGGTGGCGCTAATTGACACCCCTTTTATGATATTTTTCTTAGGAATAATTGCTATGATTGCTGGGTGGCTAGCAATTGTCCCAATACTAATTGTTCCCCTCGTCTTCATAGTTGCAGCTGGAATTCAGCCATTATTGAAGAAATACGCCACACAAAATACTAGTCAACAAAAAGGTAAAATGTCGACTTTGTTAGAACTATTAAACAATATTGAAGCAATTAGAACAGTTGCAGGTGGTGGATTTCTTGAAAAAAAATGGAAAGAAACAATTGAGACATCATCTAATACTGTTATAAAATCAAGGATAATAAACAATATTTCGACAACATTTTCACAATCGGCTTTACAGATTAGCTCTACTGGAATCGTTTGTTTCGGTGTTTTTCTGGTTGGTAATCAAAGTATAACAACTGGTGCTCTTATAGCTTGCGTTATTTTATCTGGCAGAATTTTGTCACCACTTGTTCAAATTGCTCAACTACTAACAAGGCTGAATAATACATTATTATCTTATAAAAATATTGACACCTTAATGTCGGATACTGCCAGGGATGAACTTACTCTAGATCAAAAGGCTGTTGTTCTAAAAAATGGTAATATTCAAATAACCGATTTAGATTATTCAATAAATGAGTCAAAAATTTTAAATAAAATTAATTTTTCCTTAACAGGTGGTGAAAGACTTGGGATTGTTGGATCAATAGGTAGTGGTAAGAGTTCATTACTAAAAAATATTATCGGTTATATATTGCCTAATAATGGAACAGTTTTCCTTTCTGATTACGATATAACAAACATACCGTCGAAGCAATTAAGAGAGCATATTGGTTACTGTTCACAAAATATTCAATTATTTGCAGGTAGTATATATGATAATATTACTGCAGGGTTAGATGAGACAAATGAAGATGATGTTGTGGAAGCAGCAACCTTAGCTTGTTGTCATGACTTTATTGCCAAATTACCCGGAGGATATGGTTATCAGTTATCTGAGAATGGTTTAAATATATCTGGAGGTCAAAGGCAATCGATTGCGTTAGCAAGGGCTTTAATCAGAAAACCTAAGATACTTGTTTTAGATGAGCCAACAAGCTCAATGGATAGCGAAACAGAAGAAAAAGTCGTTAAAAATATTTTTTCACTTTCATATAATCCAACTATTATAGTTTCAACTCATAGAATACAACATTTAACGAATACAGATAAAATTGGTATAATTGTAAATGGTCAAATTGCAAGATTTGGTCCAACAAAAGATATTATTCAGCAGCAACAAAAATAAGATTTAAAAAATGAACTTACTTTCAAAAATTAAAAATATTAGATTATTAAATTTTATATCTAAAAAATTAAAGATTTTTAATCGAGAAAATCTAGAAGTTATTACAGATTCCTTAGCAATTACTAATTATAATGAAAATAAGATTTCATATGTCCTTTATTGGACAATAGGTGCTTTTACAATCATTTTTAGTATATGGGCTTTCTTTGCATCAGTGGATCAAGTAGTAAGAGCAACTGGTGTAGTTGTTCCAACATCAAAAGTTCATATTATTCAAACATTAAACGAAGGTGTGGTCGAAAAAATAAATATTAAAATGTCTGATGAAGTTGAAAAAGGTCAGTTATTATTTCATGTAAACTACGAAGTTTCAAAAAATCAATATGATTTAGCTAAATCAGTTAGGGATGCTCAAGCAAGAAAAGTGATGCTTATAGAGGATCTTGTTAAAAGAGGATCTGAAGCTGAAATGAGATTATTAGATGAAAAGTTGACCTTGTATAATGCAGAAGACCAATTTCAAAAAGCTGAACAAAATTTAAAATTTTCAAAAATTTTATCACCAGTTAAAGGAGTTATAAGTGGTGTAGATATTACAAATGTTGATCAAGTTGTTGCGGCAGGCGCGCAAATTGCTTCAATTGTTCCTTATGATGATAAACTACAAGTAGAAGCAATGGTTAATCCTAAAGATATTGCTTATGTTATTCCTGGCCTTAAAGCAAGATTAGCTTTTAGTGCATACGATATGGCTATTTTTGGTCAATTTGAAGGAAAAGTAATAAAGGTTGCACCAAATACTACTAAAGAGGCACCAGATCTACCTGATATGTATAAAACAATTATAGAAATTAATTTAGAAAATATTGAAAAAGAGAAAAAAATTGTTCTTCAAAGTGGAATGATGGTTGATGTTTCCATAATTGGACAGGAGAGAACTGTAGCAAGTTATATAATTAACCCTATCACAAAATTATCAAAAACTGCCTTAAGAGATTAATTACCCCAAAGATGGATCACCAATAGGAATACCTTGTCTGGTTTCAATTATTTTAACAAAATTTGAAGCTTCAAGTAATGCATCAGGTGTACCTGTATCAAGCCATGCAAATCCCTGACCAAGTAATTCAATATCCAGTAGATCTTTTTTTAAATACTCTTTATTGAGATCAGTTATCTCGAGCTCGCCTCTTTTTGATGGTTTTAAATTTTTAGCTAATTTAGGTGCATTTTCATCATAATAGTAAAGACCAGTTATTGCCCAATTAGACTTTGGATTTTTTGGCTTCTCAACAATTGATTTAACTTTTTTATCTTTATTAAAGTTTATTACACCGTATCTTTCTGGATCAGATACTTTATATCCAAAAATTGTTGCTCCAACTTTCTTTTTGAAAACTTTTTTAAGAAGTTTTTTTAAACCTTGTCCAAAAAATAAATTATCCCCTAAAATAAGTAAGGTTCTTGAATTTTTAAGCCAATCCTCTGCAATAATAAGAGATTCAGCAATTCCAGAGGGTTTCTCTTGTATAAGATAATCAATAGAAACGCCCCATTTTTTTCCATCACCAATAAGCTTTTTAAAATTTTCTTTTTCATCTGGTTTAGTAATTATTAGTATTTCTTTTATATTTGACTGTATTAAAACAGATAAAGGATAATAAATCATAGGTTTATTATATACAGGTAAAAGTTGCTTAGAGATCAGGCTTGTCATTGGCAATAAACGAGTTCCATCTCCACCTGCCAGAATAATTCCTTTTATTTTAGTCATTACCTTTTCTCATTATGAGCAAGAGTCTCTAATACCTCTAATACCCCAGATTTCCAATCTTGTAATTTTATATCTAAAGAATTTAAAAGACCATAGTCAATCTCTAGACGAGTATCTTTTGATCTTTTAGCCATAGACTTCCATTCCTCTGATTTAATTGGTTCTATTGAAACCAAGTCTTTTTTTGACATTATTTTTGCTTCTTTAATATAGTTAGCAACTTCAAACCAACTTGTATAACCCAAATTACTATAATGAAGAATCATAGGTTCATTATCTTTTAAAATAACTTTGCCGCTTATTAGGTTTATTAAATCTATAATTAATAAAGCTAAATCTTTTGCATAAGTTAAATTGATATTTTGATCATTAACAACTTTTATATGATCATTATTAATTAATTTGCAGTATATGGATTTAACAAAATTATTATTAAATGCACTAAAAACGGATGAAGTTCTTATTATTATAGAATTTCGATTATTCCTAGTCACTCCAAACTCACCCTCAAGTTTTGTTTCGCCATAATAATTGACTGGTCCTGTTGAAGAATTTATACCAAATGGCGGGGAATCATTTTCACCAAAAACATAATCTGAGGATATATGGATCATTTTTGCATTCACTTCTGAGGCTAAAGAAGCAATTAAAGCTGGTGCCTCAGCATTAACTTTAAAGGCATTATTTTTTTCAATTTCAGCCTTTTCGACGTTAGTGAAAGCAGAAAGATTTATTATCAAATCAGGGTTTAATTCAAAAATTTGAGCTTCAATTTGATTAAAATTTAGTAAATTCATTTCTTTAGAGTCTAAAAAAATTAAATCATATTTATTTTTATGATTTAATAATTGAAGCTCCTTACCAATTTGACTGTTTTTTCCAGATATAAGAATTCTCATTTTATATTTTTTTTAAACCTATACGCCCATCTTTATCCAATTTACTAGAAAGCCAATCAAAATTTTCAACCATCCATTTTATAGATTCTTCTAAACCATTTTCAAATTGAATTTTTGGTTCCCATGAAAGTTCTGATTTTATTTTATTTATTGATATTGCATACCTATGATCATGACCAGGTCTATCTTTTACAAATTCAATTAAGTCAGAATATTTTCCATTTTCCTTTGGTTTAACCTGATCTAAAATAAAACATATTTTTTTTACTAAATCGATATTTCTTAATTCATTAGATCCGCCAATATTATAAGTTTCTCCATCCCTACCAGCTAACATAACTTTAAATAGAGCATCTACATGATCCTTAACATGTATCCAATCCCTTATATTAGATCCATTTCCATAAACTTGAATTGGTTTATTATTTAGGGCATTTAGAACAGTTAATGGTATCAACTTTTCAGGAAATTGCCAGGGTCCATAATTATTTGAGCTATGAGTGATTATAATACGAAGATTGTAAGTTTTATTCCATGCCCTGACTAACAAATCAGAAGAGGCTTTTGAGGACGAATATGGACTATTTGGTTTGTAAGGATCTTCCTCCTTAAAAGGAACATCTTCTAATTGTAGTGATCCATAAACTTCATCAGTTGATATATGAATAAATTTAAAGTCTTTTTTTTCATCGTTATCTAGCGAAAGGTAATAGCTCAGAGAGGCATTTAATAAATTATAAGTGCCTACTATATTTGTTTTAATAAAACTATCTGGATCTTCAATTGACCGATCCACATGAGACTCAGCAGCAAAATTAAGTATATAGTTTGGTTTAGATTGATTAATAAAACTATTTATTGTTGAACTATTATAGATATCGCCTTGAATAAAAGAATATTGATTTTCTGGAAGATCTAAAAGAGACTCAGGGCAAGAAGCATATGTTAACTTATCAATATTAAAAACATTGTATCCTTTTTTAATAATCTTTCTAATAGCTTCAGATCCAATAAATCCACATCCACCAGTAATTAAAACATTGGTCATCATTGATCACTTAAAATTAATTTAAAATCACTCCACGAATGAAGCGAAGAGTCTTTTTCAGAAATAATTGGCTCTTCGTTAAAAGGCCATGGGATATTGAGATCTGTATCATCCCAAATAACACCTAATTCGTCATTTTTACAATAATAGTTGTCTACTTTATAACCAACAATTGTATTGCTTTCTAAAGTGCAAAAACCATGAAGATAGCCTTTAGGAATATATAAACAATCCCCTAACTCATTTAGACTTAGTGTAAATACTTCTCCAAAACTTGGAGAGTCTTTTTTTATATCAACAAAAACATCTAAAATGGAACCAGAGATTAGAAATAAAAATTTAGACTGACTTGTTTTACCGTTTTGACAATGTAAGCCTCTAATAGTGTTTTTATTTTTCGAAAAAGATATATTATCTTGAATAAAGTTATTATTAATTCCATGTTTGTCGAAAAAATCTTTATTATATAATTCGAAAAAAGAACCCCTACTATCATTAAAAACATTAGATTTTATAAAAACCACGTCTTCATTTATTTTAGTTAAATTCATTTTAAAGCCTTGTTGATTAGTTTTAAATGCGCAGGTAAACATATTTTTTTAAGATCATAATCTCTAAGGATTTTTTTTCTCGCATTTTTTTTAATTTTTATATAATTTTTCTTATTTTTCAATACTTTAGTAATCTTTTGACTTAGCTGATCACTATCAAAAAAGTCAATTAAAAGGCCTGTATCATTGTCAGTCAATACCTCGGTAACTGGTTCTGTTTTTGAGCCAATAATTATTGCCTCGCAACTCATTGCCTCTAATAATGACCATGATAAAACGAATGGATAAGTTAAATAAACGTGTACACTTGAGATTTGAAGAACTCTCAAATAACTAGAATATTCCAAAAAATCTAAGAAAAATATTTTATCTATATCAACCTGACCTTTAATTTCATTAAGAAAATAATCTTTAAAATTACCATCTTTCAATGGGGCTCCATAGCCATGCGTATCTTGGCCTCCAACAATAAAAATATTAGCTTCTGGATTATTTTTTAAAACCTCTGGCAATGATCGCATAAAAATATGAAAACCTCTGTAAGGATCCAATGATCGACTTATGTAAGTTACAATATTATCATTTTTACTGAACTGTCTTCCATTTATAGTAACTGTAACATCTTCATTTGGCTTTAAAACATCGGTATCTATTCCATCATGTATCACATCTATCTTGCTTCTTATAGGTTCAGGAACAAGGTTTTTTTGATATTCAGTAGGACAAACTAGATAATCACTTGTTGAATAACTTGCTAAAAATGGAGCATTTCTTGCTGCTAATTTAAATCTGGTATAATTATAAAATTTATCGAAATCTCTTTTAAGAACATTCTCAACAAATTCTTTATCAAAATCTATATCACAATTGGATGTTTTATAATAAAACTCAACATATGATAATAATTTTGCCTTAGACCAGACTTCTTTTAGAAAAAAAGTTTCACCCCATCCTGGATGCCCAATAATCAAATCTGGATAAAAACCGCTCTCTTTTATTTCAAGAGCTTTTTTAGCTGCAGATTCTGCTCTGATCATTTTTGATTCAAATTCAACTGCCCATTCATTAATATTTTCAGAAGATAAACTAGAAAGTTTATAATGATGATTCACCATATTTGTATCAATATATTCCTTTATAGATAAAGAATGAACTTCATGGCCTTCATCAATAAGAGCCTTGTATATATGCTTATATTGAGCAGGAAAATTCTGATGAATAAATAATATTTTCTTTTTTTTTGTCATTTATTTTCTTTTAATTTTAAATATCCATATTTTGATAACCATATGAGTACTTTAAAAATTTCATCATAGTCAAATTTTACATTAGTTTCTATATCAGAAACAAAACAACTCTGTGAATTTAATAAAAATTTATAAATTAAATTTATAACATCAAGGTCAGGAGCTATTTTATCTAAGTAAGAAACACTTGATAGATTATAAAAATCATCAATGTTGATAGGGTTAACTTCATCATTTAACTCAACTATTGTTTTTTTATCGATTTTAAATGATGAGTAGTCATTAAAAAAACTATATGGATCTTGAATAGAGACAGGTGCAATAAATTTTTCTTTATTATCTAGGCTGGATTTTCTATTTAAATCTAGCTCATCTTTTAAATTTTGATACATTTTTAAAATTTTTTGCCAATCAAAATCTTTTGATCTTTTTTTAGCATTTTCAGAAATTGATTTTCTGAGTTCTGGATTAATACATAATTCTATAATTTTTTCTGCAGCTTGGCGTACATCAACCGAAACTGTTTGACTTGCACGGCCAATATAATGATCATAAGTATCTATTCCTAAATTATGCCTTAATGCTAAATCATAGCCACTTCCCTCTTTGAGAGTTGTAGTAGTAATCTTAAATCCGTCTAAACCATCCCTTACTGTTTCCTTATAACCATTCCAATCACTTACAATAACTGGTAAGCCTGCGGCCATCCCCTCTAAAGGCGTTAATCCAAAAGTTTCTTGAAAATTATCAACCAAAGAAATGAATATATCGGAAACAGAAAATGAAATTTTCTTTGAAGCAGGATCTCTTCCGTCAAGAAAATGACAGTTTATAGAAGGACAAAGCTTTAGACTTTCATTTTTATAGATATTTTCTATAACATCATTAGGGAACCAACCAGTTTGTATTAAATGAATATTAACATCCTTGGGTAATCTTTTTTTAGCTTGCTCCAAAGCGATATACATGGGGGCATGATGAGCTTTTGCATGAAAACTTAACCTACCCAAAAAAAGTATAACAATATCATTATTATTTATGCCTAGTTTTTTTCGATAGTCATTTTTTTCATTGTCTGAAAAGGAAAATTCATCTGTATGAACACCTAATGGAATTACAGGTAAATTAATTTCAGGTTTATGTGATGCACCTATTCTATCACTAAGCACATTATGATACTGATCAAATAAATTATTAACTGAATTTTTAACTGATTTAGAAGTACATATTAATGCATCCCAAGGAGTCAACTGTGAGGTGTAACATTCTAATATAGAATCTATAGCGCTTTGTGAAGCCGTTGTATGAGTTATACCAACAATACTATAATTATTATTATTAAAGAAATATCTTTGATTTACAAATCGACTTATATCTGGGGCAGGATAATAAAGACCTCCAAAGTCAGATAATAGAGCTGGATTACCCCAAGGAATATAACTTATTGATTTATTTGTGTTGGGTGGAAGTAATTTCTTAAATTCAGTATTAAAAAGCCCCATTGAGTCAGGATTACTGGCATAAATTCCAATTTTATCATATTTACTTTTAGCGAGAGCTTTTAAATAAGAATTTCCAGCAGCTTGCCTTCCCATGATCTTATCGCCAGAAACAGTATAAGCATCATTTTCATAATATAAAGCCCAGGGTTTTGAATCTTTAAAAGACATTATTTATTTCTCAATTAACTCATTTGATAAAAATTTATTTAGAATATCAGGTTTTATATAATAATTGCATATAAGATTTTCAAAAGATGTGTAATCATTTTCAGAGGATAAATACTTATTTATATCTATAACTTTAAAAGGACTAGATTTCTCTAGCTCAAATAGATAAGTATTAAAATCATTAACAAGAGAAACAATTTTTTCATATTTAAAATGCGGATGACTTATTAAACCTGGATTTGCAATTGTTTGAATAAAAACATCTTTTGAATCATAGTTATCAAGTAATTTAACAATAAAATCATTAAAAAAAAGAGTAAAATCTTGATTAATAAACATCTCAATATCTGGAACAAATAAAATTAATGAATTCGTTTCTTTAAAAAAATTTTTATCTACATTATTTAAGGATGATACGTTATGAGAGGAAATATAACGATCAGTATATATAAAAGATAAATTAACAGAAATATCATTATTATTTAAATTAAGATAAGAAAGTGAGTTTATACCGCCAATAACATTAATCTTTTTACTATTATTGTTAACTGAAGAAGAATTAAGACTTGTCATCTCCTTATATAAAGAAAATATTGAGTTAATATAAAAATAAGCATTTTTTTGTGAAGACCAATAAACATTAGCTTCAATCCTATTATCGGAAATTTCCCAGTTAAAATTACCATCATAATCATTTGATATTTGACCTGATTTAATTTTATCAGAAAACTGACTAAACCAATTATTAATAAAATTATAATCATTATGTATATA
>MDTG01207031.1_pt1 | contig 15899 bp, 14 predicted proteins | sample 811421 | NCBI WGS metagenome assembly MDTG01 (sample SAMN05326645, study PRJNA326480) | marine metagenome | isolation source: seawater | place: Pacific Ocean: South East | collected 2011 | reverse complement strand
TTATTAAGAACACTATATAAAGATACAATTCTTAGTTTTTTTATATTTAATTTACCGTATCCATTTCTATTATTAGATGTGGTTATTTTTTTTAGGGTCTTCATTAAAAACTTTTAATTTTTAATTTATTAAATTTTTAATTTAATGTAATAATTCTATCAATTTAGGGTGAATTGATCTAATTTATTTGTAAATTTAATTAAATATAAGAAAATTTTTTATAAATTAAAAAAAATAGTAATTTGAAATAAATATATTAACCAATCTGCTAATATAGTTTTTTATTTAAATTAGAGATGAAGATTATATATTCTACAGGTGGAGGTGGTTCATCTTTTGTTTCAGAAAATTTCAAGAAAAGTGGATGGTCAGTTTGTGAGAGGCCAGATGGAGGTCAACAAAAGGCTACACACACAACAGAAGAAATCTTTATTCAAAGGACAAAAAGATTTTTTAAAAATGAATTGGAACCAAATAAAAATTATTCCCAAAAAGAATTATTTGATTTAGCTTATCCAAGACTCAAAAAATATGAAATGGATAGAAAATGGAGAGGTAAAAAGCTAATGCTTCTTAGTATGAGTTGGGGAGGTATGGATTTTCTAAATAATCTTGAAGAAAAAACTATATTTCTTATAAGAGACCCGTTATTTGCTTTCAATTCTTATTCTGGAGGGGGATGGAGAAGTGAAGGAGGTAAAAGGCGTATTGAATATGTAGGAGCAAATAGCCCAAATGATAAAAAATGGATTAATAAGTTTTTAGGAGATTTTTCAATGTGGGTCAGGGGAGCAGAAAATGCCTTAAAAGCAAATAAAAATGGTACAGGATATGTAGTTAGATATCATAATTTCCAAGAGGATTGGAGCAAGATAGATGGCTTACCTCCAATTCATAAAAATTTTTCTTGTAAAGACAAACATGAAAAATTACTTACACTTCTTAATCAAGATACAATAAATTATATAAAGGGAAAAACGAATGATATCTGGAATGAAATTTGTTCCTTATAAAAATAATTATTCTATTTCTATAGTTTTCCTTGCTTAATTGGTCTAAAATTACTTATCCGACAAGAATAAAGATAACTTATAAAACTTTCTTTAATCCATTTATACGTTTTTGATCCATAATCAATTATCTTTAAATTATTTTTAGAAGAAACACTGAATATTTCAACATTTAAACTTTTATATAGCTTTGCATCATTAATTTCTAAAATATCATTTAATTTGATTTTGCAACAATAATATTTTTTATCAATATTTGATAAGGCTAGAGTGTAGATATATTTTCTTTTAGGATATTCAAAAACACTAGAAAGCCAGAATAATTCATTAAAAATAAAATGTGGATGATTAAAATTAAATTCAAATAAATCGGAGAATATTTTCGATAAGAGAAAAGTTAAAGGAGTATAAATTTCTTGAGAATCTAGCCAGTTTAATAATTTTGAATTAATTTCCATCTCAGAAGGTCTAAAAAACAGGGGAACTGATATTCTTTCAGGAAAAAGATTATATTTGTTTTTTGAAAATCCATAAGATTCAGTATGATCGCCAGTAATAATGAGATTAGTGTTAAGTAATTCACCACTATCATTTAAATACAGCATTATATCTTTAACTTTCTCCAATGAGACGTTAATTGAATATGAATATGAATTTTTAAAATGTATTAATTTTTGATTATCTCTTAATAGATTCGGAATAACAGGGGGATGTCCACCAATATCATGAATAAAGTTAAATTGAGAATTAAAATTATTTAAAAAAGCTTTCTTTTCAATTAATTCAGCCTTATAAATATCTAATGCTGAAGGTGAGTAATTATTACCTGAACATCTATTATAGTATCTATCAAAACCGCGATAATATCCATAAAAAGGCATAGTCTTAGAGAATGATGTAATTGCACTTTTATAATCAACCTTAGAAGTTATAACCTCAGCAAGAGTATTAATATTTGGTGATAAACACTCTAAATCTGGCGAATAGTACATAGCATTGTAATCGCCCATCAAATGCGTAAAAAATGGTTTTAAGGTTAATAATGATGGCAGAGCCGAACCAGTTACAGTTGAAGGCGAAAAACATTCTTTAAGTACATGTTTAGATTCAGATAAAAATTCACAGTAGACTTTAGATTCTTTAAATTCCTTAAAACTTACAGCATCAACTACAAGAAAAATTGTCCTTTTTTTTACTATTCTTGGATCAAAAATATTTGCAAATATTTGTAAGGCTATCTTACCTTTTTTACTTTTTGCCTCAATTGCCTTTACATTATCTTTTATTTCTAATTCAATAGAATTATGATCTCGATAATAAGCAAGCTGTTTTTTTGAAAAAGATATATTTTCTATCTTATCTTCATGAATATTTTTGGCATTACCCATCACAATTTTTAAATCTAATGAACTTATATTTGAAATCCCTTTTGGGAAAATAATACTCAATATATTTATGAATGTTCCTTTTTGAAAAGAAGGTTTATACTTTATTATTCTTGATACATTTGTCACAATCTGGTATACATACCAAGATCGAAAGAGGGCATTACTATTTGAGAAAAAAAGTGTACTTTCATTTTTCTGAACTTTAATACTTCTATTTTTAAGAATTCTTTTTCTATTAAGAATTGAAAACCAAAAAATCTGTTTAAAAGATAAAACAAAAAATTTTAATATACGTTTTGTTTCTTTTTTTAATGAAGTAGAACTTATAAAAATCATTTAGGTAAATCAAAAATTTATATTAATCAATATCTTTAAATAAAGTTATTGGGGGGTCTTTTTTAAATTTTCTTTTTATCCATAAAGGACTATATTCAGTTTCAAGATCATTTTTCAAAGGAGTTCTCCAATTTTTTCCGTAAGCATATTCTAAAAATTTCTCTGGAGGAGAGGGAATATTAAAATAATGTCCTTTAAAAAATACTTTTGTTTGTTTTTTACACTCATAATAAATTCTAGGATATTTATAATCATGCCTAAGTCTATATATGTTGTTTTTATAGTTACTATCTAAATAAAGTGGTCTAATAGCAACTTTCTCTCCTCCAAAGGGAGTTTCTCCTCTGAATGCTGCTAATTTTGCATATCTAGGATTTCTTATCCTTGTACTTCTAACCAAAAATTCCTTTTTAATTAATAGTTTTTTAATTAAATCATATTTAGGCAAGAAGTCTTCCATCATTGTATCCAAATCAATATCATCATCCCACGGTATCCAATCTTTATCTCTATAAGCACATAGTGCTGTTCCATTTGTAAGCCAGAATTTCAATCCAACCTCCTCAAGTATCTGAGAGACATCTAAAAGATTTCTAGTTCTTATTTCTAAGTTAAACGGTGGTTGCCTAAAAGGTTTATAGTACTTTAACCATTCTTTCCGTGAGCAATCACTAAATTTTTTAGCTATTAATTGCTTTTCCTTAGTTCCAATAGACGAAGGTTCAAGTAAATATGATTCTTTGAGTTTTTTTATAGATGAATTAAATTTAAACTTTTCAAATAAGCTATTCATATTATTCCTAAAAATATTTTTTTTACAAAAAATCTCATATCTTTATAATACTTTTTGAAATATCTTACCAAAATTCATTTTTATAAAATTAACCATTAACAAAAATTAATTGTCATAAATTTAGTTATAATTTTTTAATAAAGAACCATTAGATCATATTATTAGATCTAATTTAATAAAGTTAGTTTAAATTTATGAAAAATAAAAAAATATTTTTTAAGAATTATATAATCCAAATCCCTCTTGGTCTTAGAGTATGGCAACTTATCAGAGCAATTACACTTTTAAGAAATAAATGCTTCAGAGATTTATTTTTAGAAGTTAAAAAAGAAGATATTTGCCTAGATTTAGGAGCAAATATTGGTTTTGCTTCTTTAGTAATGTGGATTAAAGGTGTAAAACATATTTATGCATTAGAGCCAAATAAAGAAGCATTTTTTGAGTTAAAAAAAAATTTAAAAGGTATCAGGAATATTACTATATTTAATATGGCTATTTCATCAGTAACTAAAAAGCAAAAATTATTTCTTCATAATTCCATAAAAAAGAAATCTGAATCAAATAAAATTTTACAGCACTCACAATCATCCTCTCTACTTTCAGATAAATCAAATATTGGCGATTGTTATTATGAGGTTAATTCAATTAAACTAAAAGAGCTTTTTAACAAACTCTTAATGCAACCAAATATAATTAAATGTGATATTGAAGGAGGAGAATATATTATTTATAAAGATTTGGTCGAGGTAGCAAACTCTCATAATATTAGAAAGATATTTGTCGAGTGCCACTCAGATAAATATCCTCAATATCAAAATCTACACAAAGATTTTATTGAAATTATTAAAGATAATAATTTAGAGAAGATAATTGATACCACATGGCATTAAAAAATATTTTTATTTATTAAATAATTATTTTTTCAATAATCTCACATAATAAATGTCCAATAAGTATATGAATTTCTTGAATTCTTGCAGTATTATTTGAATCCACATTAATTATATTATTGGTGAATTTTGAAAGATGGCCACCCTCTCTACCAGTCATTGCGATTGTATAAATATTTAAATCTTTTGAAGTTTTTAAAGCTTTAATTATATTTTCGCTTTTCCCTGAAGTTGAAATAGCAATAAGAACATCATTTTCTTTCATATTTGCCTCAATTTGTCTAGAAAATATTGACTCATAATCATAATCATTAGCAATAGCAGTTAGTGCCGATGTATCAGTTGTTAGAGAAATCGAGCTAAGTGGTCTTCTATTATTTTTAAACCTACAAACAAACTCAGCAGATAGATGTTGACAATCAGCTGCACTCCCTCCATTACCACACCAAAAGATCTTCCCCCCTTTTTGTAATGAATAAGCTATTTTACTTGCAAATAAAATAATTTTGTCGACATCGCTTTCAAGTGCTCTTAAAGCCATTAAATGATCATTAAGGTTAGTTTTGCAAATATCACTTAGATTTTTATCTATTTTTGTATTAAACACAACCTTATTGTACATATGAGATCAAGATATAAGATTGTAAAATACTTTAGAGCCTAGATATTTATTATGCAACAAAGCATTAAATTAGATTGCATTATATTAGCGGGAGGAATTGGTTCAAGGTTAGCCCATATTCTTAAAGACAAGCCAAAATGTTTAGCTGAAATAAAGAACAAATGTTTTTTAGAAATACTTTTAACTTCAATGCATTTAAAAGGAAATTTTAGATTTATCCTAGCCCTAGGAAAAGGTCACATGCAAGTTATTGAAGAGATAAAAAAACCATGGACGAAACCCTTAGATATTAGTTATGTTGTTGAAAGTAAACAATTGGGAACTGGCGGAGCGATAAAGAATGCTCTGAATTATGCAAACTCAAAGGAATGTTTAGTATTGAATGGAGATACATTGATTTCAGGAAATTTAAACTTGATGCAAAATCGATTAGATTATTCAAATTCTGAGCTTGTGAGAATAGCATTAACAAAAGTTAAGGACCGTTCTAGATATGGAGGTATTTCAGTTGATGAAAATTTTACTGTTAAATCTTTTTTAGAAAAAGGAGAAAAATCATCAGGACTAATTAATACAGGACTTTACAGGATAAAAAAAGATTTATTTATGAATTTAAAGTCTGAATCATTCTCATTTGAGGACTTTCTCTCAAATCAAGTGATCAATAAAAATTTAAAGGGTGTAATTTTAAAAGGTCCCTTTATTGATATAGGTATACCTCAGGATTTGAATTTCTTAAGAAATAATTTAAATAAATATGTCTAAAAAACTTCAAAAAGCAATTTTTCTTGATAGAGACGGTGTAATTAATAAAGAGAAACAATATGTTCATAAAATTGAAGATTTTGATTTTATACCTGGAGTGTTTGAAGGGCTAAGGAAATTGAAAAGATTAGACTACAAACTGATAATAATTACAAATCAAGCTGGTATTGCTAAAGGATACTATAAAGAAAAAGATCTATTTATTCTTCATGAATTCATGCTTAAGAAACTTAAATTAAATGGCGTGGATATTGATTCAATATATTATTGCCCTCATCATCCAGAGGCTAAAATTGAAAAATATAGAATTGATTGTGATTGCAGGAAACCAAAGCCAGGTTTATTATTAAAGGCCGCATATGAGAAATCAATTGACCTAGAAAAATCAATAATGATTGGAGATAAAATCTCCGATTATGAAGCGGGAATAAATGCTAAATTGCGATTATCTTTACTAGTAAAAAGTGGACATAAAATACAATTAAAATATTTAGATAAGTTAAATTTTATCTTTGATGATTTATTATCAACAGTTCATTTTATAGAGTCACTAGAAGATATAGATTAAAAATGAGATATTATGCAAGAGCCCCTTTAAGGCTTGGCTTGGCTGGGGGAGGTACTGATGTTGATCCTTACGCAAGTAATTATATAGGAAATATACTTAATACAACAATTGATCAATATTGTTACGCCATTATTGAACCCTTAGATGAAAACAAAATTATTATTGAATCAGGAGATATTAATTCTAAGAAAATATACGAATCATCTTCTTTTTTAGAAATTGAAGGAGAATTACAATTGCAAAAGGCTGTTTATAATTATATAGTAAAAAACTTTAACAATTCAAAAAGACTAAGCTTTCATCTTATTATCTTTGCAGATGCTCCTCCTGGATCAGGACTAGGGACTTCATCAACAATGGCAGTAGCTATGATTAAAGTCTTTTCTGAATGGTTAGGGCTTGCTTTAGGAGAGTACGAAGTTGCTTCTATAGCATTTAAGATTGAGAGATTAGAACTGGGTTGGGCAGGAGGTAAGCAAGATCAATATTCAGCCTCTTTTGGAGGATTTAACTTTATGGAGTTTGGAAAAGGAGAAAAAGTATTAGTAAATCCATTAAGAATCAAAGATGATGTTCAAAGACTTTTAGAAATCTCCTTAATACTTTTTTATACTGGTCAATCAAGAAAATCAAAGTTAATTATCCAAGACCAAATAGATAATGTAAAGAATGACTCAAGTAGATCTATTTCTCTTTTAAATGATCTTAAAAAAGATGCAAATAAAATGAAAGAAAGTTTATTACTTGGAAAGTTAGAAGAATTTTCTTTTATTTTGAATAATTCATGGATGAGGAAAAAAAAATTAGCTAAATCTGTTTCAAATGAATTTCTTGATTCAATATATGAAAATGCATTAATGAATGGTGCGAAATCTGGCAAAATAACAGGTGCCGGTGGGGGTGGATTTTTTATGTTCTATGTAGAACCAGCTAGAAGAGTTAACTTTATAAAGTATTTATCAACTTTAAATGGGAAAATAATAAAATTTCAATTTACAAACACTGGATCAATTTCATGGAGATATTAAATAAATGAGAATTCTATGTGCATTTAAAGTTCCTTCTCAATTCAAAGGCGGAATACCAAAATTTATTTTAAATTTATATCAAGAAAATTTAGAGACTTTCAAAGATAAAGAAATAACTATCCTTTCAATTAATGATAAATCTGAAAAAAAAATTACTTTAAATAAATACAACAGAAATTTAAAAGAAATCATTTATCCTCCTTTAATAAAGTTCAAAACAATCTCAATTTCCATAGGATTCTTTTTTTATATTTTATTAAATTCTCATAAATTTAAATACATCCATTACCAACATCCTGACCCTTTCACAGCTCTTGCAATTATTTTTTGCAAAATCTATTCTTGGAAAACCAAAATAATCATAACTTGGCATGCTGATATTTATAATACTCACTTTTTATTTTCGCCTTTTTTAATTTCTATCGATTTTATTTTATTTGCTTTTGCTCATAAGATCGTTTATCTTACTTCTTCTCATCTCAAATCTTCAGTCCTTGGTAATATCCCATTTTTTTTGAAAAAAAGAGAAATAATACCAAATGGGATAAAATTACCTAATAAAAAATTAATAAAGGGAAAGACAAGTTTAAGAAATTCCGAAATAATTACTTTCGTTAGTGTAGGAAGACTAGTAAAATATAAAGGTATTAATTATGCTATTAAAGCACTTGATTTATTATTTAAAAACAATAATGAAATAAAGTTTCGCTACATAATAATAGGATCTGGTCCAGAAGAAAATAAATTAAAAAATTTAGTTAAAGATCTTGGTTTAAAAAAGTTCATTGAATTTAAAGGTGAAATTAGCGAAAAAAGAAAAGAAATCTATCTATCCAAAAGTGATATTTATTTATTTCCAAGTATTAATCAATCTGAAGCATATGGATTATCTCAATTAGAGGCTATTTCAATGGGTATACCAGTTATAAATACATATTTAAAAAATGGAGTAAATTATCTTGTCCCAAATAACATTTGTGGAATTACGGTTAAGAAAGAAAGATCTGATTTAATTTTTGAATCGATATTAAAATTATATGTTGATGATTTACTTTTTAGGAACCTATCTAAAAATGGAATAATAAGAGCAAAAGAATTTAGTATTAAAAAAACAAGAATAGAATATTCAAAATTATTTAGATAAAAAAATCAATTTTTAAATAGATATTAAAAACTTATTTAGAAAAGTTTATTAAAATTTTTGATATGAATAACAATTATTTAAAAAATCACAAATATTTAAAATTAGTAATTATAAAAACTTTATTCTAAATTGAATTTCTAATATAAAAAGATTAAATCTAAAAAAATAAATTTAATTAATAATTTTTATTTAATATATTTTATTCTTTTGAGATAAGATAAAGGGGAGATTAATACTGCAATTAGTAAATAAGAAACAAATTTAAATAAACTAAATTTCCTTAAATTAAACCAATTATAAAAATAATAAATTATAAAAATATTTTTTAGAAAATTTTTTAAACTTATTAAATGCATTGATAATATATATCTTTCATAATAGTTATATTTAAAATTTCTAAAGACATCACATATTCTAGTTTCGAAACTATCAACACTTTTTCCATGCTTACACACTGCGAGGTAAAGGATCCTGCAAGCATCTCTTTTGTCTAATTTATTATCAAACTCGTCAGCCACAAGATAGGGTAAGTTATCCCAAATTTTTGACAAAAACATCATAGAACTTTGCGATCCACCGAAAAAAATATCATAAATTCTTTTAGGATAAAATGCTCTACCAAAATTTAAACTATATACTTTTTGGCTTATTTTTATTTTTTCTAAATTATATAATCTCAATGGATGAACAAAAAGAGAATCAAACCTACATTTAAAAATCAAATCATAAGAATCGATTTCAGTATTTATTAATTCAAAACATTTCTGTAGTGTAAATATTTGAGGTAAAGCATTTATAGTCCCAGAGTGATATTTATTATTCTTATAAATTTTGAGATATTTTGGTTCCAAATTATCTTTAAATCTTGTGAATGAATCATATTTTATAGCTTTTATATTAAACCCTTTAAAAAGATCATTAACTATAACTTTAGGATTAATATCTACCTTATCTACGATATTTTTTTCTGAGTGATTAAGTGACTTCCCTGCTTCATCCCATAAATATGCATAGATATCATACTCTAAACTATCAGTTAGATTGATTAAACTTTTCTTGAACAAATCAATAGGAATATCTCTTAATTGGCCTGCGAATAGGAAAGCTACTTTCATAAATTTACTTAGAATAATATTTAATAAAATTTTCAATTAATAAACTCTTATCATCTATGTAAGAAACTTCATTTCCCCAAGGCTTTCCAAAATATATTTCATCAAAAGGTATTTTGTTATTATTTAACCACTCTATTAGAATAGGAGCAGTATATTTGTTTATAAGACCTAAAGAACCTTTAAAAGATCTTAAATTTCTTGAAGTATAGAGAATGATATAAACACCTTGAGAATTTGCATTTCTAAGAGCATTACAGACTTTCTTAATAGGAATTGCATGAGAATAATCTTGATCTTCATTTTTTTCACAAATAGTATTATCAATATCAACTACTATTGTTCTCTTTTGATGTCCGCAAGATGCATTCTCTCCAAGTAATTCATAAAAACTTATACCAAAACTATTTAATAGTTCGCTTACAGTTCCAAAAATCTTTACATAATTTGCCTTTGAAATAATCACAGTAAGTTTCTTTTCGATAGCATACTGATAAATTGGAGCAATAAAATATTCGTTTTGACAATTCTCATTGATAAAATATTCATTAAAAATTTCTAACAAAACATTTGTAGAAGAAAAAACATATGTGCCAACAGAGCATTTATCAGATATCCTTACTTTTTCTCTAACCTCAGTTGCATATAAAGAATCTGAATTTTTAGTTTTAGCGAAAGACCAATGATTACCTTCTCCTTTAAAACATGGGATTATACCAAATATTTTTTCATTTAATAAATTATTTATCTCTTCAATATCAAACTTATGAAAAGTATCACAATTATGAATAGTGATTGGACCTTGAATCTTAAAATATTTTATTGCATGTATTGCTGTAAGTAATTGGCCTTCTAATATTTCTTCAATTTCAAGCCAAAAAATAGCTATTTCAGGAAATAAATTTCTTATTTTATTTTCTAAGATTTCCTTGACTTTATGTTCTTTAAAAGTAATTATAAAAACCTTATCCTTAAATTTATATTCAAAAGAATTCATACTCCAAATTAAAAGCTCATTTCCAAAAACCTTAATTAAAGGCTTTGGAGGTTTCAAACCTTTACTTAAGAATCTAGTCCCCCTTCCTGAGGCAGTTATTAAATAATTCATAAAATTATATTACTCATAGAATATTTACTTATAAATATACTTCCTATTAGTGCGAAACTAATCACTCTCTCTACGTTATCTACATGCATGGGAAGCATAGTTAGAAATAAATTAGCCGTTAGTAAACGTAAATATTCAGAGTCAATTCTTTTCTCTAACATTATTTCTTTAAAATAATTATTGTAAATTAAATACTCTTCTGGTTTATATATTTGAAAATTAATATTATTAATATCTACTAATGAAAGTTTAAATAAATTATTTACAACAGAATCATAAAGTCCTTCAATAGAATGATTTAATTTTGATAAATCATAAACATCATCAACGAGACCATATTTATTTAATTTTTCATTTTTTTCTGCTTTTGGATCGATAAGATCAATAGTTCCAAAAACAGGATCAACCAGAATATTATTAAAGCATAAATCTCCATGACCTAAATATAATTTTCGTTTCCTATCAAATTTTAAAAGTTCTATTTTTAATAACTCAAATGATTTTTTAAGCGAAGGAAAAACAAAATTATTTAATGTAAAATCATTATTATAAATTTCCTTAAGAAATCTAAATTCTTTTTTTTGAATAATTTGTTCAAGTTGAAGTTGTCTTGAAGTTGTCTTTAAATTATAAAGAAAATCTACATTGTCTTTTATAAGAGGATTTTTTTCATAAAATATTTTAAAAATTATCTCTAAAGAATTAAAAATCCTTAAAATTGCATTAGGACCTACTTTGCCATACAAATATATCTCAGAAAGATTTGGTTTTCCTATATATTCCATTTCATAAGATATGTAATTTTCATTCTCTTCAACATTCAATATAGCCGGAAAATATCTTTTTAATTCTAATGGTATTGATTTATAGTATTGAATCTCATCTGAAATTTTCGATTTCTTCTCAGATTTCTTTTTAATCAAATTTTCTTTTTCGTTGAATGTAAGAACATTGAAAAATCTACTACTTATAGAAGATATTCTCGTTATTGGATAAGTAGAAACATGACCAATATCTAACCAAATAGTATATTTAATCTCAACTTTTCTTTCATAATATAATTCTTTGGCAAGATTTAAAAGATCGTTTTTATCGTAATTATTTAATTTATTTATAGCCTTAATTATTGCTTTTTTTTTTGCAAATATCCTTCCAGTGAATGGATAACTTAGTATTCCTTCTGATTCCATGTCACATTTTCGATGAAATAGGGGTTGTCCATTTTTTTTTAAAGTAATAGATGACCAATTTTCTTTTGGAAGCTTCTTTTCACCAAATTCAATAAATGAGTTAGAAAAATTATTTGCAGATGGTATTGAAGTTATTGGATTTATTAAAACCCAATCTGCTTTTATCATCTTTAGTGCATTTTCTATAGTTTCTGTTATTGTTTTAGTCCCTCCAACAGAAATAATATTTATATCCCTGTATGGATTAAGAGAAAAAATAACATTATTACTTTTTCTTACAGCCAAAAAAACTTTTAAATCAGTTTTTTTTTTTATTTCATCAATCGCTAATAAAGTTCCAATATTGAGAAAGGAAGGATCTTCATTAGATAAATTATAATTACATGCACTTTTAACTATTCCTGCTGCAGGTATAAGAGTTACTATACTTGATTCAGAAATATTATGCATCTTTAACTTTGTCAAAATGCCTATCCTCAAAATTATAACAATTTATATAAAAATTTTTAATAAAGTAACAATTAATCATTATTAAATTGTTATTAAAGAAATAAATTTATATTAAATTATAAGGAGTAATTATTTAAATTATATAATTTTATAATATTAAGAAAATTGCGAAAAAAATTCAATTTCTTATTTACAAGTTTAAAAAATTTACTTGTTAACAATTTAATAAATTTATATTAGAAAAATAAGAATTTAAGTAAAAAACTTAAAATCTTAAAAAAAATCTAACTATTTATATAAATAAAATTTAGGTAATTCTAAATCACAATATTTTTTTACAAGTTCTTAAGAAATATTCAATTGAGATAAAGTCCAATCTTTAATAGAAACTTTTGGTTCCCAATTTATAAGATTTTTCACTTTTTCTATATTTGCTAGATTTTCTCTAACCTCACCCTCTCTAAAAGGAATAAATTTAATATTTTTGGAAATATAGCTAGCAATTTCATTAATTGAAACATTTTCACCAGAACCTAAATTATAAACCTCACCAAAATCAGTTTCTTTTAAATTTGATACTGCTGCGAGAACATTTGCCTCTGCTACATCGCCAACATATATAAAATCTCTTCTTTGTTCTCCATCTCCAACAATAGTCAAAGGCTCCCCAGAATTCATTTGTCTTAGGAATATTCCAGTAACAGGGCTATACTGGCCCTTCTTGGGTGCTCTTTCTCCAAATACATTAAAATATCTGAAAATTATTGTTTGCAAACCAAATAAATCATTATACATTTTACACAATTTCTCACCAGCTATTTTTGACACGGAATATGGATTAAGACAGTCATCTGGTTGATCTTCTCTGTTTGGGCAGGGATTATTTCCATAACCTGAAGAAGTTGAAGAATAAATAACCCTTTTTATTCCACACTCCCTAGCACATTGAAGAACGGTGCAAGTTCCAGAAACATTATTCTGTACAGCTTTAATAGGATTTTCAATAGATGTTCCTATCCTTGCCTCTGCTGCACAGTGAAAAACAAAATCTACATCCTTAAATATAATTTTCATTGATTCATAATCGTTTATATCAATTAGATGATTTTTTGCATCTTTATTCCAGAAAAAACTTTCATTATCAGAATATTCATTATCAATACAAATCACCTCATGCCCATAATTTATAAGTTTATCAATAATATGAGAACCTATAAACCCTGCACCACCTGTAACTAAACTTAAAGTCATCTGTTTTATAAACTTTTATTATTGTATACCTTAAGACAAATTTTTTATTAAATAAAGTGTAATGATTTATTCCAGTAACCAATTTTATATCTTTAAAATGAACGTGCCTTTGTAGAGTAAATATAGAAAAAAAATTATTCAAATTTATAAAATTCTTAACTAATTCTTAAAAACATATAAGCAATTTATCTTTTAAGTTTTTAAAAATATTAATTAAAAGGATTTTTTTCTTGGATTCCTAAAGTGAAAATAATTTTAATAACTCAAAATGAACCATTTTATCTAGCTAAAAATCTTGATTATCTTTTTAGTTCTTTGCCAAAAGATACTTTCTATTATTGGAGTATGGCTTTCTAATTCTTCACCAATTGGTAAGAAAAAAATTTCCTAAGCAAGTCTTATAAAACTTTAAAAATATTTGGCATTAAATTCTTTATTTTTTATACATTTCAGTATATTTTAAGATTTTTTGACAACTGAAAAAATTTTAAAAAATACAATTAAAAAGTATGATTTAAAAATTATATAATTAAAAAGTTCAATAAATAGTAAAAGAATCAATAAAAAAGTTAACTAATCTTAGACCGGATTTAATAATTTCAAAATTAGTATATTCTTATTTTTTAAATAATATGAGATTATCAAATAAACAAAATTAAATCTGTAGATAATTAATATAAAAATTTTATTAAGGCATTTATTAATTGGAGGTATTATTCATAAGGTTGATTTATCATCAAATTAAATATTATTTATCAAAATATCATAAGAAAATGTTAGTGATAAATTATAAACATAATTAAAAAGCCATTATTTTATCTTTATTTAATTTTATGAATAAAAATACAAGTAAATATACTTTAAAAAAAATAAATTATTTGAATGTATTTCTAATTATCCAAATTTTTTTATCAAATGTTTTTATAAGACCTCTCAAAAGTTTCTATATTCGCGAATCACATCAAAAGGATAGTATTGCTAAAAAAATTAAAAGAAATAATATTATTCACGATAGTCCATACCAGATATTATTAGGTGAACTTGAGTGGAAACCAAAAAAACAAAAGGAAAAAGAAAATATTCTTAATTGGACTCAATATAAAGAAGATGATGAAATCGATTTCTTCAAAGAAAATATTCTTAATTGGACTCAATATAAAGAAGGTGATGAGATCGATTTCTTAAAAGAAAATATTTATAAAAATTTCAATGAATCTAAAAAAGACAAGACTCTTAATTCATTAAATAGATCAATTATTTTCGATAATGAAATTATAGGACCAGATATTGGTTGGCTAGTTCCACCAGGTCTTCAATGGAATAACAAGTATAGATTTGACTTTTCTGTGAGAGGATATAGCAGAAGATCATTAAAAGATGGAGATCCTTTCTTAGGATGGAATGGAGGAGACGCTGTTGGGCAATTCTATTATCAGTCATTCTTCAATGAAGAATACAGTTTTGGTTTAAATTTTGGTGCCAGATCTGTCTATGAAGGTGATGCAGTAGGAGGTGGTACAGCCGTAGGGGAAGGACTTTCTATGGGTTTTCGGTTAGATAGGAAATTATCAAATAGTTCCGGTATCGCATTTGGAGCAGAACAACTATTGCACTTTGATGGTTTGACAGACACAGGCAGGGATATCTATTTGACTTTGACAAAAGGATGGTGGAAAAATAACAACGAAGGAAATTTTCCACTTAAAATAGCTACTTTTGGATTTGGAACTGGTAAATTAGCTGAAGGTAATATCAAGGGATTATGCAGTAATATTTTAGGTGGATCTGGTACAGAAATAAATCATCAAAGACCTTTATGTTGGGCTCCAATTTTTACATTAGCTAGAGTTCACAACAGAAAATTATCTACATTTTTTGAATATAATAGCAAGTGGTTTCTATTAGGAACTTCAATCGCTCCTTACAAAAAAATTCCTTTTAGGGGAACTTTTGCTGTGCAATTATCAGATCATAATGATAACTATAAACTAAACAATTTTAAAGAAGCTAAATGGATTTTCAGACTAAGTCTAGGTTTATAACTTTTTTAAATTTTTCTCCAAACGGCTAGTAATTTCCCTTGAAATACTACTTCATTCAAATCTAGTTCAATAGGATCATATGCTGGATTTGCAGCCTCTAAAAATACTTTATTTCCCCTTTTAAAGAAATATTTTAAAGTTGTCCCTAAACCAGGAACCATTGCACTTACAATCGTTCCATTCTTTAAGGAATATGCATGAT
>MDTG01202711.1_pt1 | contig 15899 bp, 17 predicted proteins | sample 811421 | NCBI WGS metagenome assembly MDTG01 (sample SAMN05326645, study PRJNA326480) | marine metagenome | isolation source: seawater | place: Pacific Ocean: South East | collected 2011 | reverse complement strand
TTTTTAGGATTTTTTTCTAATAAAGCTCTAAAAACAAGTTTACCAATTCTTCCAAATCCATTTATAGCAACTCTCATATTTCCTTTTTATAAAGTTTTAATTATTTTTTCAATTAAGTTATCATCAGTTATCTTAAAGTACTTATATAAATCTTTATATGGACCACTTTCACCAAAACTAGACATACCTACAAAATTTTCCTCCTTAACGTATTTTTCCCATCCATTTATTACACTAGCTTCAATGCCAAAAATTGGCTTATCGCCTAGTATTTCTTTTTTATAGTCATTGTCATTTTGCTCAAATAATTCAAATGAAGACATGCTTATAACTCTTATTTTTATATTTTTATTTTCGAAAAGTTTTCTTGATGCGGAGCAAGCAATTTCAACTTCAGAACCTGAAGATAAAATTGTTGCATCATATTCATTGAAATCTCTAATTTTGTATGCTCCTTTATTAACTAGATTTTCTTTCCTTTTTTTTGTTTGAAGCATTGGTAAGTTTTGTCTTGTTAAAACTAGTATTGTAGGTCCAGTATTATTTAGAGCACACTCCCAAGCTTCTATAGTTTCTATAATATCACATGGTCTAATTACTGTTAAATTTGGTATCGCTCTTAATGAGGCAAGATGTTCAACTGGTTGATGAGTAGGTCCGTCTTCTCCTAATCCTATAGAGTCATGTGTCATAACATAAATCACTGGTATGTTCATAATAGCGGACAATCTAATTGAAGGTCTGCAATAATCAGTAAATACCAAAAATGTACCCCCGTAAGGTATTAAACCTTTATGAAGAGCTATACCATTCATTATGCCAGCCATTCCATGTTCTCTGATACCATAATGAAGATAATTTCCAGAAAAGTTATCAGATGAAATAATATCCATATTTTTTGCTTTAGTATTATTTGACCCAGTAAGATCAGCAGATCCACCAATAAGATTTTTTTGAAATTGTGAAATTAAATTCAATGTTATTTCACTTGATTTTCTTGATGCACAAATTGTTTTTTGAACAAAATGTTCATATTTTAAATCACTAAGTTTATTTGGAATTTGTGAGTCAATTTTCTGATAAAAACTTTCTTTAAAACTATCATTATTAATTAACTCATTATTTTTTACTAGCCATGATTTTTTTGTTTCATCATTTCTTTTATAAAAACTTCTCCATTCATTCATTAAATCATTTGGAATTTCAAATGGAGGATAATCCCATTTCAATTTTTTTCTTGTTAAACTAATTTCCTCTTCTCCAAGTGGAGAACCATGAGATGATGCAGTACCTTCTTTATTAGGAGAGCCAAAGCCAATTTTAGTTTTGCAGGATATAATAGTTGGAGTGTCACTTTTTTTGGCTTGTATTATAGCTTCATTAATTTCTTCAAAGTTATGACCGTCTATTTCTATTGTATTCCAATTGTAAGCTTCAAATCTTTTAATTATATTATCTGAAATTGAAAGATCTGTTGAGCCATCTATAGATATAGAATTATCATCAAAAAATATAATAAGTTTATTTAACTTTAAATGACCTGCTAGGCTGCATACCTCATGACTTAAGCCTTCCATTAAGCACCCATCTCCAGCAAAAACATATGTGTAGTGATCTATTAATTCTTTTCCATAATTATTTGATAGTTTTTTTTCTGCTAACGCCATTCCAACTGCATTTGCTAAACCCTGAGATAAAGGTCCAGTAGTTGTTTCTATTCCTTCTGCGCTTCCATATTCTGGATGACCTGCAGTTTTATGATGTAATTGTCTAAAATTTTTAATTTGATTTAGATCAATATCTTTATATCCTGTTAGATATAAACAAGAATATAAAAGCATTGAACCATGACCATTTGAAATAATTAATCTATCTCTATCAATCCAATTAGGATCGTTTGGATCAAACTTTAAATGATTTTTGTAAAGAACTGTTGCTATATCAGCCATACCCATTGGCATTCCTGGATGACCAGAATTAGCTTTTTGAACTGCATCAATTGATAAAAATCTTATACAATTTGATAGTTTTTCATTTTCATTAATATTTTTTGAATTTTTCAAGTTTAATGCTCCTAATTGTTTTACTCAGATTTATTTATAATAATAAGCTCATTACCGTGACATCTTTAAAAATTCAAACTATAAAATGAATATGGATAATGTAAAAAAAATCAAAGATCTAAAAGAGAATTTAAGCAATTTAAAACAATTAATAGAAGATCTTGGTGAACATCACATCTCAAAAAAAGATAAAATAACAAAATTACACAATGAAAAAAATGACTTAAAAAAACGCATTTATGAATATATTGATGAAATTCAGGAAATAATTAACAAAAAATAATGCCTTCGTATAAAGCAAAAATTTTAAATAAAGTAATTAATTTAGAATATGACACAAATGAAGAAGAAAAGTTTCTATCTGCAATTAAAGCATTAAATATAAAATTAATTGAAAAATCAAAGATACCTAATTATTTAAATGGAAAAATATCTGATAGTGAACTACTTTCACTTGCTGCACTTGAACTTCAATCAGAAATAAATCAAATGAATGAAAAAAATAATGAAAGTATCACTAAAGCAGAAGTTCAAAACTTACAAAATGAAAATATTAAACTAAAGAATGATAATTTTCATATAAATGAGAAATTAAATCATGCAATTAGTCAAAAGTATGAATTAGAAAATAATTTATCTGAAATTGATAAAGAGATTAAGGAGATAATCCAGATGATAAATCAATTTTATAATGAGTAATATTTCACTGAAAAAAAAAGAGCTTAGAAGTATGCAGCTCAAAAAAAGAAAACAAATATTTATCGATAGCAACAAAAGTTTTAATTTAGAGCTTTTTGAAAAATTTTTTAGGATAATAAAATTTGATAAAATTAATATAATATCTAGTTTTGTATCAATCAAAAGTGAAATTTTGACAGATAAGCTAAATGAATACATAATTAGTAAAAATAAAATTTTATGTTTGCCCGCAATTTTTAAAAAAAATGAGCACTTAATATTTAGAGAATATCAAAAGAATGAAAAATTAATTAAAGGAGAAATGAATACTTTTGAGCCTAATCTTCAAAATAGGATAATAATTCCAGAACTATTATTTGTTCCTTGTTTGGCATTTGATGATCAAGGCTATAGGCTTGGTTATGGTGGAGGATACTATGATAGAACATTTACTTATTTAACCAATAATAATAAAAAATATATATCAGTTGGTTACGCTTTTAATGAGCAAAAGGTTTTAGATGTGCCTCATGATAAATTTGATATTAAACTTAATTATGTTATTACAGAGAAGAAAATATATTCTTTTTAATGAAAATCTTATTTATAGGCGATATTGTCGGAAAAAAAGCTCGTGATAAAGTTAAGGAAAAGGTTAATTTTTTAAAAGATAAGTACTCCTTAGATCTTATTATAGCGAATGGTGAGAATGCAACTTCTGGATATGGTTTGTCAAAAAAGGATGCAAAAGAGTTACTTGATTCAGGAATTGATATAATAACTTTAGGCAATCACGCTTGGGATCAAAGAGATATGTTATCTTACATTGAAGATTGTCCAAAAATTATTAGAGCTATTAATTATCCTGAAGGAGTGCCTGGTAAAGGATTTTATTCTATTGAGTTAGTTAATGGTAAAACTGTAATAGTAGTTCAGGTAATGTTAAGATTATTTATGCAATTATCATTAGATGATCCTTTTAAATCAATTAAAAATTTTTTAAAAAAAGAAAAGTTAGGATCTACATGCAATGCTTTAATTGTTGATATGCATGGCGAGGCCACTTCAGAAAAAAATGCATTTGGTCATTATGTGGATGGCCTTGTTACTGCTGTGTTGGGCACTCACACACACATACCCACAGCTGACAATATAGTATTACCAAAAGGAACAGCCTATCAGACAGATGTAGGTATGACTGGTGACTATAATTCAGTAATTGGAATGGAAATTTCAAATCCTATTCATGGATTTGTAAAAGGATACAGGGCAGAAGGGCGATTTATGCCAGCCAAAGGTAATGTAACAATATGTGGGGCTTTAATTGATGTTAGTAATGATAATGGTCTCGCTAGTAGTATAATTCGTATAAAAGAGCAATAATTTGCACATATTAGACATATTTTTTTAGTATAATATTTAAACTTTACTAACAACGTACTTAATATCTATAAATAATAAAATGGCAGGTCATTCTAAATTTAAAAATATAATGCATAGAAAAGGTGCTCAAGATAAAAAAAGGGCTAAGGTCTTTTCTCGTCTTGGAAGAGAAATATCAGTTGCAGTAAAAGTTGGCGGTGACGATATCGAAAGTAATATTAGGCTCAGGTCAGCCATAACAGCAGCTAAAAATCTCAATATGCCTAAAGATAATATTGAAAGGGCAATAAAGAGAGGACAAGGAAATGATCCAAATGAAAATTATGAAGAGGTAAGATATGAAGGATATGGACCAGATGGAGTTGCAATAATTGTAGAAGCGCTCACTAATAACAAAAATAGAACTGCAGCTGAGATACGTTCTACTTTTAGTAAGTATGGAGGCAATTTAGGAGAAACTGGAAGTGTTAGCTTTGGTTTTAATAGATTAGGCAATATAACATTGGATAAAAAATTAGTTAAAGAAGATGACTTGTTAGAGTTTTTATTAAACAATGATACCGAAGATTTAGAAGTAAATGAAAATGAATATATTATTTATTGTGATCAAAACAATTTACATGAATTGAATGAAAAAATATCTAGTAAATATGGTGACACAAACTATTCAAGTTTGATTTGGAAAAGTAAAAACACTATTAATATTAATGTAGAGAATGCAGATAAATTATTTAAATTACTAGAGATTTTGGAAGAAAATGACGATGTACAGATGGTGTCATCAAATTTTGAAGTTGACGATGCCGTAATGTCTTCATTAACATCTCAATGAAAGGAGTTTAGATGCCAGATAAAGCATGGAAAAAAAGAGAAAGAGATGTTGCACATTATTTTAATGGCAAGAGAACACCGTTAAGTGGTGGAAATGGTAAGGTGACAAGAGCAGATGTAATACACGATGACTTATTTATAGAATGCAAATTAAGAGCAAAACATACTGCAATTTCACTTTGGGATGATACCGCAAAATTAGCAAAGGAAGAAGGCAAAACTCCTGTGATAGCGCTATGTGAAAAAAATAGACCTGGATTTTGGGTTATGGTTCATAGTAGTGATTTAGATAAGGTTAAAAAATAAAATGGAACAAATCAATAATACAAATTTATCAACAGAAGCACCTGACTTTTCAATGTTCGCACTTTTTATGCAAGCAGATTTTGTTGTAAAATCTGTTATAATTATTTTAATTTTAGCTTCCATATATTCCTGGAATATCATTGTATCGAAAATTATCAGAATAAGACAATTAAAAAAGCTTGAAAAAGAATTTGAAGAAATTTTTTGGTCAGGAAACTCATTTGAAGATTTATACGAAACCTTAAATTTTAATAAGTTAGACCCTAAATCGAAAATATTTTGTGCTGCAATATTAGAATGGAAAAAAAGTAAATCTCAACTTGTTAATAGTTCCGATTTTAATTCCTTAAAAGACAGAATGGAAAGGTCTATGTCAGTCATATTTAATAAAGAAAGTGAAAATATTGAAAAAAATTTGACATTTTTAGCTACAGCAGGTTCAACAGCACCCTTCATAGGATTGTTCGGAACGGTTTGGGGTATTATGAACAGTTTTAAATCAATAGCTATAGCACAAAATACAAATTTAGCTGTTGTTGCACCAGGAATAGCTGAAGCTTTGTTTGCAACAGCGTTAGGACTATTTGTAGCTATACCTGCAGTTGTTGCATACAATAAAATTTCCAATGATATTTCTAAATATTTTATTTCCTTAGAAACATTCACTGATGAATTTACAACTATTTTTTTTAGACAACTTGAGAATAAATAAATTGTTAACTTTTAATAGCAAAGAAAAAAATAAAAGAAGAAAGTTTACTCAGATGAGTGAAATTAATGTTACTCCATTTGTAGATGTAATGCTTGTTCTTCTTATTGTATTTATGGTTACGGCACCACTTTTAACAGTTGGTATACCAGTTGATTTACCAAAAGTTAAGGCTTCTGCTTTAACTGATCAAAAAGATCCAATTGAAATTACCGTCAATATTGAAGGTGAGATATATATTGGGGAGTCGCTTGTTGAGGTTGAAAATTTAATACCTAGAATTAATGCAATCACTGAGTTAAATACTGATGCAAGAATATATATTAGAGGCGATAGAGTAGTTGCTTATGGTCGAGTAATGGAAATAATGTCAAAAATAAACTCTGCAGGTTATGTTAAGGTTGCTTTAATTACCCAAAATATAAAATAGTTACATGGAAAGAATTGACTATAATTCTTTAAAATTTATAGAATTTCTAGATAATCTTAATCCAAGAAATTCTGGTATTTTTTTCTCAATTTTACTTCATTTTACAATATTAATGTTTTCAATCGGTCTTCCAAATTTTTTTTCTCAAAAAGAAATTTTTGTACCAAACATTATTCCAATAGAAATACTAAATGTTTCTGAAACAACTAATATTGAAAAAACAAAATCAAATAATGATAAAAAAAATACAACAGTAACAAAACAAAAAAAATTTAATTCATCAAATAACATAGAGGTTCAAAAAAATTTTGATATTAACGAAAAATCACAACAAATAGATCAACAAAGTCAACCTGCAATTGAAATTAAAGAAAAATCTGATGTATTTATTGAAGAAAAAAAAATTACTAAAATCGAACAAAAAAAAATAATTCAACCTGAAATTAAAACTGAAACTGTAAAAACAAAAAAAATTAAACCCAAACTTAAACCAAAGCTTGAGCCAGAACTAAAAGTAGAAAATTCCAATCTTTCAGATTTACAAATACAACCTAAAATAAAAAAACAATCAGAACCCAAAAAAACAACTGAAGTAAAAAAACCAAATCCTAAACCAAAAGAAGATTTTAGTATTGCTACTATGCTAAAAGATCTAAGGAATGAAAAATCGAATAATGAGTCATTACAAGAAATGGACCAAAATCAAAAGGAACAACAGGGAAAAGATAAAAAAAATGAAAATATGATTTTGTCCATATCAGAAATAGATTTATTACGTCAGCAATTATCATCATGTTGGAACGCTCCAGCAGGAGCAGTTATTGAAAGAGGTATGAAAGTAACAATTTCAGCTAAAGTTCAGCAAAATATGCAAGTTTACCAAAACTCTGTCCGCATTGTTGACACAAATATATCTAAAAGTAATGCTTTTTATGGACCAATTACTGATAGTGCTATGAGAACTTTGCTAAATCCTGAATGTACACCATTAAAATTACCTAAAGAGAAATATAATTTATGGAAAAACCTGACAATTACTTTTGATTACAGTATTATGAAAGGATATTAATTTAATGTACAAAACTATTATAATTAAAATTGTTTTAATATTATCTATGTACAGTAGTTGCTTATCAGCATTAGAGGTAACTCTAACTCAGGGAAGTATTAAGCCTACACCTATTGCAATAACTAATTTTATATCAAATAATGATGGCGTTTCTAGTTTGGGTAAAAATATAACAAGTGTAATATCAGATAACCTGGAGAGATCAGGATTATTTATACCTATTGATAAAAAAGCGTTTGTTCAAGATGAGAATTCTCTCTCTAAAGGTCCAAGATTTGAAGATTGGAAGTTAATTAAAGCCCAACATTTAGTTACTGGAAAAATAATAGAAACCGAAAATAAAATATCAGTTGAGTTTAGATTATTTGATGTTTTTCAACAAAAACAAATTATAGGAAAAAAATATGAAACAAATCAAAATAATTGGAGGAGAGTTTCACACATTATTTCAGACTCAATTTTTAAGAACATAACAGGTGAAGGTGGATATTTTGATACTAGAATAGTGTATGTTGCAGAATCTGGACCAAAAGACAATAAACAAAAGAGACTTGCTATAATGGATCAAGATCAAGCAAATCATCGCTTTTTAACAGATGGGTCATATTTAGTTTTAACTCCAAGATTTTCACCTAACTCACAAAAAATAACTTACATGTCTTACGTCAATAGAAATAATCCAAGAGTTTATATATTTGATATTCAAACAGGTAGACAAGAAATTGTTGGCGAGTTTCCTGGAATGACTTTTGCACCAAGGTTTTCTCCTAAGGGAGATAAAATTATAATGTCTTATACTGATCCTGAAGTAGGCAATTCAGAAATCTACATCCTTGACCTGAATACTAGAATTTCTTCTAGGATAACAAATAATTCTTCAATTGACGTATCTGCAAGCTTTGCACCAAGTGGAGACAAAATTGTATTTAATTCAGATAGAAGTGGAAGAAGACATTTGTATGTTAAAAATTTGAACAATAATAAAATTAACAGAATAAGTAGAGAGGCAGGAAGTTATTACACGCCAGTTTGGTCTCCAAGAGGTGATATGATTGCTTTCACAAAACAAGAAGGAGGTCAATTTTACATAGGTGTAATGGAGACTGATGGCTCAAACGAAAGAATGATTGCTAAGTCATTTCATGTTGAAGGGCCAACTTGGGCTCCAAATGGTAGATTTTTAATGTATTTTAAAGAAGAAAGAACCGCAGAAGATGGTAGTGGAGGTGAATCCAGTCTTTATTCAATTGATTTAACAGGATATAATGAGCGTAAGGTAATAACGCCTTTGGGTGGATCTGACCCGGCATGGTCGCCAATAATGCATTAATTTAATAAAAAACATAAAAAATACGTATGAAAAATATAAAAAAATGTTAAGGAATACATTATTTATTGCAATAAAGTACTAAGGGAGCATATCAGTATGTTAAACAAATTTTTAATCTCGTTATTTCTAATATTATTTGTAGCTGCGTGTGCTACAAAACCAAAAGACTCAGCAGATAGTTCAGGTTCTGGATCAGCATCAGCAGAAGCCTCATCAGATGAAGGTAGTATAACTGAAACAGTAGGGAGCGGTATAGTATCAGGCTCTCAAGAAGATCTTATTGTTAATGTAGGCGATAGAGTATTTTTTGGATACGATAGTTCAGAATTGGACTCTGATGCACTTGAACTGCTTCAAGACCAAGTCGCATGGTTAAAACAAAATAGCAGTGTAACAGTAACAATTGAAGGCCATTGTGACGAAAGAGGCACCAGGGAGTATAACTTAGCTCTTGGTGAAAAAAGAGCACAATCAGTTAAAAATTACCTTATTGGACTCGGCATTAATGCAGATAGAGTGTCTACAATTAGTTATGGTAAAGAAAGACCTGCAGTAGTGGGTTCTAATGATGGTGCATGGGCACAAAATAGAAGATCTGTTACAATAGTTAACTAGAAAGTATTCTTATATTAGGGCGCTAATCAAATTAGCGCCTTATTCTTTTAATATAATATTTTGATGTTAAAAATAACATTAGCAATCATCATTTCACTATTTTGCACGAATGTTTATGGTGAAGACTCTTTGCTAACAATAAAGCAACAAGTCGAGAGATTACAACGTGATGTAAATGATCTATCAAAATCTTTTTTTACAAAAAATGAAGATCAAGAACCTAGTCAAAATAATTTATCAAGTAATTTTTCTGCTTTGGACATTAGAATTTATGATCTAGAAAATGACATTAAAAACTTAACATTGCTAATTGAAGAATTAAATTTCAATTTTGAAGATTTTTCAAATAAAATTATTAATCTAGAAAATAGTTTTGATTTTTTAGATAAAGAACTTTCTACAATCAAATCATTGAAAACTTCAGTTGAAAATAAAGATGATATAAGTTTAGATATCTCAAATAATTCAAATTCAGATAACACTTTAGGCACTTTAAGTATCTCTTCAGATGAAAATTTAGAAGATCAAAAAGAAGTAACTAAAAATGAGGAAACAATTGATTCAGATTTATTACCTGAAGAGCAATTTCAGTTGGCATTTGATAGTATGAGAAAAAAAAATTATGATGAAGCATTAGACTTATTTACTAAATTTATAGAAATACATCCTGAAAGTCCATTAGCTGGCTCTGCTCACTATTGGTTAGGTGAACTTTACATACTTAAAAATAATTACAGGGAGTCAGCTTTAGTTTTAGCTGAAGGTTTTCAAAAATATCCTGATTCAATTAAATCAGCTGATACACTTTACAGACTTTCTTATTCTTTGTTCTCTCTTGAAAAAAATAATGAAGCCTGCAGTACACTAAATGTGCTTATAAATAAATTTCCAAAAAGTAAATTAATAAAAAATGTAAATTCACAAATTTTAGAAAAAAATTGTCAAACTACCGTTGAATGAAATTAAATAAAAAAGATTTTATAAATCACATTAACTCAAACTTTCATTTCGAAAAAACACCAAAAATTTCTGTAGCTGTATCTGGTGGACCAGACAGTATGGCGCTAATATACTTGACTAAATTGTGGTTGGATAAAATCAATGGGAACTTAATTGGATTAATAGTAAATCATGGATTAAGAAAAGAATCTAAAAATGAAGCTCTTGAGGTCAAAAAAATATTAAAAGATCTTAAAATTAATTCTTACATTTTAAACGTTACTAAAAATAAGTTAGTAAAACATAATATGTCTGAAGCAAGAGATAATAGATACAGTAAAATGATTCATTATTGCAAAAAAAATAAAATTCTACATCTCTTTGTTGCCCATCATAAAGATGATAATTTAGAGACATATTTAATTAGAAAAATTTCAGGAAGTAATATCGAGGGCTTATTTGGAATGAATGACACAACTGTAAAAGATAAAATACAAATAGTTAGGCCCTTATTAAATGTTACAAAAAAACAAATCTATAATTTTTTAAAAAAAGAAAATATTAAATATTTAGAAGATCCTTCAAATTTATCAGAAAAATATACAAGACCAATAGTAAGAAATTTTTTAAAAAATAATAAAATTTCTAAAGAAATAGACAGAGATTTTAAATTTATTAGAAATTATCAAACATCTTACAGAGGTATGATATGGCAAAAATTTAATAGGTTAGCATTGAGTGCTACAAGAAGTAAAATTGTAATAGAATTAAGCAGCATGAAAAAGGAAAATTTCTTAGTATTTGAAAAAATTATAAACTTAGTATTTAAATATTTTTTTGGTTCAAAAAATTATATAAGATCTACAAAAATTGAAATTTTATGGAATGCGTTGCATAATAAAAATTTTAAAATGTTTAATATTAAGGGTTTATTAATTAAAAAAAATGACAGATTGCTTATATTTTCAACAAAAAAAGTATAATAAGTATTGTGTTTTTACAAATAATTCCTATCTTATAAATTGTGAAAAACGTTAGCAAAAATATCATCTTGTGGGTTATTATTGGACTTTTGTTAATTGTGCTATTTAACTTATTTCAAGGATCTAGCCCTAGTAATAACGCTAAGCAAATTTCCTTTTCTGACTTTCTAGCAGCCACTGAAAGTGGAAATATTTCTGAAGTAAACATTATAGGTAATAATGTTTCCGGATCTTTTGATGATGGTAGATCATTTAAAACCTACTCACCAAATTACCCTAATCTTGTAGACAAACTTGACCAATACGGAGTTAAAATTAATGCTGAACCATCTGACAGAGCCATGCATCCTCTTTTAAGTGTTCTACTTTCTTGGTTTCCAATGTTGTTATTAATTGGTGTATGGATATTTTTCATGAGACAAATGCAATCTGGCGGTGGAAAAGCAATGGGCTTTGGTAAATCAAAAGCCAAACTTCTTAATGAAGCAGTAGGTAAGGTAACCTTTGATGATGTAGCTGGTATTGATGAGGCTAAGCAAGAATTAGAAGAAGTAGTTGAATTCCTAAAAGATCCTCAAAAATTTTCTCGATTAGGTGGAAAAATACCAAGAGGCGCTCTTTTAGTTGGTCCTCCTGGTACTGGAAAAACTTTATTAGCTAGAGCTATAGCAGGAGAAGCCAATGTTCCATTTTTCTCAATATCCGGTTCAGATTTTGTTGAGATGTTTGTAGGCGTAGGAGCAAGTAGAGTTAGAGATATGTTTGAGCAAGGAAAAAAAAATGCGCCTTGTATTATTTTTATTGATGAAATAGACGCAGTCGGAAGACACAGGGGGGCAGGTCTTGGTGGTGGAAATGATGAAAGAGAACAGACATTAAATCAATTACTGGTTGAAATGGATGGTTTTGAAGCTAACGCTGGAGTAATTATTGTTGCTGCAACAAATAGACCTGATGTATTGGATCCAGCCCTTTTAAGACCTGGTAGATTTGATAGACAAGTAACAGTTTCTAACCCTGATATACTAGGACGTGATAAAATATTAAAAGTTCATATAAAAAAAATCAAAGTTTCTCCAAAGTTTGACTCTAAAATAATTGCAAGAGGAACCCCAGGCTTTTCTGGTGCTGATTTAGCTAACCTCGTAAATGAAGCAGCTTTACTTGCAGCAAGAAAAAATAAAAGAATGGTTACTCTTGAAGATTTTGAAAATGCAAAAGATAAAGTTATGATGGGTGCTGAAAAAAGATCAATGGTAATGTCTGAAGATGAAAAAAAACTAACAGCTTATCATGAAGCTGGTCATGCAGTTGCAACTTTACACTCTCCTTCTTCGGACCCTATACATAAAGCAACTATAATTCCAAGAGGTAGGGCTTTAGGTATGGTGATGAGACTACCAGAAAAAGACCAATTATCTATGAGAAAAGATCAAATGAAGGCTCACTTGTTGATTGCAACAGGAGGTAGAATAGCAGAAGAGATGATCTTTGGTAAAGATAAAATAACAAATGGAGCAGCTAGCGATATTCAAATGGTTACAAATCTAGCTAAAAAAATGATTACTGAATGGGGAATGAGTGAAAAATTAGGCAGATTAAGGTATAATAGTGATAGCGAGGAAGTTTTTCTTGGTCATTCGGTAGCACAATCAAAAAACTTATCCGATTCAACTGCAAAATTAATTGACGAAGAAGTTAGATTTTTAGCTGAAGAGGCTGAAAATGATTGTAGAAAAATCCTTCAAGATAACATTGAAGAACTTCATATTGTTGCAAAAGGTCTTTTGGAATATGAGACATTGTCTGGTGATGAAATTAAAGATTTAATAAAGGGAATCAGACCCTCAAGAGATGATTTTGATAAGGATATTAATGAAATAAAAAAATCTTCACCGTCTGTTCCTAAAACTGGTGGTTCAGCTCCAGCTCCAGCTAGTTAAGACTTAAAAGACTTCACTTTATTTGTATTATTTAATAGAAGATAAATATGTCTAAAATATTTGGCACGGATGGTATTAGGTGTTTGGTTAATGAGGAACCAATGACTGCGGAAACTTGCCTTAAAATAGCTAAGACTGTTGCATATATTCTAAAAAAAAAATCAAAAAATAATTTCAGAGTTGTTATAAGTAAAGATACTAGACTATCAGGTTATCTTTATGAGCCTCTAATAACAGCAGGTTTTATTTCTATGGGTATGGATGTTATTCTTGTAGGGCCTTTGCCGACCCCAGCGGTTCCATTAATGATTAAAACTTTAAGAGCAGACATTGGTGTAATGATTACAGCATCACACAATACCTTCGAATATAATGGTTTAAAATTTTTCGATCAAAAAGGTAATAAACTTAATCCTATAATAGAAAAAAAAGTTGAAAAAATAATTTTAGATAAAAAACAATATTCAAAAATTATAAATAAGTCTTATAGTTCTGGAAAAGCAAAAAGATTAGAAGATGCATCTGGAAGATATTCAGAATATCTTAAAAGCACGCTAAACAAAAAATATAATAACAAAAAATTAAACATTGTTTTAGATTGTGCTAATGGCGCAACTTACAATATTGCTCCTAGTTTATTTTGGGAATTAGGTCACAATATTACCGTCATTAATAACAAACCAGATGGTATAAATATAAATAAAAAATGTGGTGCAGTTGACACTTCACAGCTATCAAAGATGGTAATAAAAAAGAATGCGGATATTGGTTTTGCATTTGATGGTGATGGAGATCGTATAATTGTTGTTGATGAAAACGGTACTGAGCTAGATGGAGATAAAATAATAGCCTTATTTTGTAAGAATTTTTTAAAACCAAATACGAAAGCAAATCACTATGATGTTATAATAACGATAATGTCTAATATGGGTTTAGAAATATATCTTAGTGAAAAATTAAAACTTAAAGTAAAAAGAACTTCTGTCGGAGATATAAATGTAATTAATCAAATGAAAAAATATAATTCTTTAATAGGTGGCGAGCAATCAGGTCATATAATAATGTCAAATTATTCAAATTCAGGAGATGGTATTCTTGCAGCATTGAAGATAATAGAAATTTTGTTGATTAAAAATAAAACTACAAGCAAATTATTTGATTTATATGATGAATACTACCAGCAAAAAATAAATCTAGTTTACAAGAAAAATAATGTAAATATAAATAAAGTTTTAAAACTTCTTAATAAGGATAAAACATTAAATAATAAAAATATTAGATCCTTAGTAAGATTATCTGGGACTGAACCGCTTATTCGTATTTTAGTTGAAGGTAAAAATAAAAATTTAGTGAAAGAAAATTGTTTAAAAATAGAAAAAAAAGTTAGGCCATATCTTGTTTAATAAATTTCTTGTGCCACGAGGCTTTAAAGATAGCTTGAATTTTGATACTTTTGTTGAACATGAATATAAAAATTTAATTATAAATTATTTTAGAGCAAATGGTTTTAGCTTAATTAAGGCTCCATTAATTGAATATAGTAATAATTTAGATAAAAATACTTTAGTTATAAAAACAAATAAAAAGAATGAAAAATTGAGTATTCGCAATGATATTACTCCTCAAATTATTAGAATAGCTTCATCAAGATTAGTTAATAAACAACGTCCTCTTAAACTTTGTTATTATGGAGAAGTTGTCAGAAAAAAAGGTACAATGCTAAGACCTGAAAGACAATTCCAGCAAGTTGGAGCTGAAATCATAGGTTCAGAAAGCAATAAATCTGATGTTGAAATTATCAACTTAGCTTATAATACTCTTAAAAATATTGGAGTTAAAAACATAATTATTGAAATTTCAGATCCATTTTTTTTAGATCAATTCTTCAAATTAATTGGTGATAATAAATTAAAAACAGAATTAAAAAAATTTATTTCACTTAAAGATTTAAACAGCTGTACTAATTTATTAAAAAATAATAAAAAAATTGATATTTTAAAGAAAATTTATGCCTGTACAGGACCAATTAAAAAAAATAAATCTGAACTTTTAAAACTAAAAAATATAGATAGTTTCAAAAATAAAATAGATAATTTGTTAAATATTGCAAACTTAATAAAAGTATCTAAAAATGATTCAATCAATTTAGATCTTTTTGAAACACAAAAAAATAAAAAATATTATAAAGGAATAAAATTTACTTTTTTTGCAAAGGGAGTTAGGGGAGAAATTGCTGGCGGCGGTAGATATAACTTAAAATATGAAAGTAATTCGGAAACAGCAATAGGATATACCTGTTATATGGATACAATTATTAGAGCTTCATCATTTGAAAATAAAAACAAAAAAATTATTATTCCTTTTAATACTAATGAAAAAAAACAATACTCACTAATTAATAAAGGGTTTTCTATATTTAAAACATTTGATGAAAATATAGATCTTAAAATTCAAGCGAAAAAATTTGGAATTAAATACTTTCTTCGCAATAACACGGTAAAAAAAATTTAATGTTTTATACTATAGTTGGTACACAATGGGGAGATGAAGGTAAGGGTAAAATTGTAGATTGGATTTCTTCAAAAGCTGACCTAATTGTAAGATACCAGGGAGGTAATAA
>MDTG01037798.1_pt1 | contig 15899 bp, 27 predicted proteins | sample 811421 | NCBI WGS metagenome assembly MDTG01 (sample SAMN05326645, study PRJNA326480) | marine metagenome | isolation source: seawater | place: Pacific Ocean: South East | collected 2011 | reverse complement strand
CATTTAAAAACGATGGTTATTCGGCCATTCAAGTCGCTTACGGTTCCAAGTCCAAACGTAACGTTACTAAGCCAATCAAAACTCACTTAAGCAAAGCAAAAATTGAGTCTTGTTTATTCATGAAAGAGTTTCGAGTCAACAAGTTAGATGAAGATAACTTTTCTGTAGGTCAATCTTTGAAAGTTGATATATTTAAGGAGGGACAATATATTGATGTTCAAGCGGTAACAAAGGGTAAGGGATTTTCGGGAGCAATTAAAAGGCACAATTTTTCTTCTCAAAGAGCAACGCATGGTAACTCTTTGTCTCACAATAGCGCAGGATCTACAGGCATGAATCAAGACCCAGGTCGAGTTTTTAAGGGAAAGAAGATGGCTGGACAATATGGTAACGTTACTCGTAAAATTCAAAATCTTAAATTAATCAGATTAGAAAATGAAAAAAATCTTCTTTTGATTTCTGGTTCTATTCCAGGATCTGACAATAATTATGTTACAATCACACCTGCAATTAAGAAAAGCTCATAAGTAATGAAACTAGATGTTTTAAATATCAAAGGAAAAAGTAGTGGAGATGTTGAGATTTCCGACAAATTATTTGATACAAAAATAAATAAAACACTCATACATCAGTATGTTATTTCTACTCTTTCAAACATAAGAAAAGGAACTAGAGCACAAAAAAATCGTTCAGATATTATTGCTTCAGGACGTAAGCCTTGGAGGCAAAAAGGAACAGGAAGAGCAAGAGCAGGATCCATTGGAAGTCCTATTTGGAGGGGTGGCGGAAGAGCCTTTCCTTCAAGCACTAATGAAAATTTTTATAAAAAAATCAATAAAAAAACAAGAAAGGCTGCTTTGTCATCCATTCTTTCAAAAAAAATTGATGATAAAGATATAGTGGTAATAGATAAACTACAAATTGACTCGCACAAAACAAAGGACTTTATCAAAATATTAAAGGACTTGAATATTGATTCCTCTGTATTAATTATTACTGATAAAGCTTCTGATAATTTAGTCCTCAGTTCTAGAAATCTACATTATTGTGACATTATTGAGCCATCCTGGCTAAACCCAGTTTTGCTTTTGAAATATAAAAAAATGTTAATAACATCTGAATCATTAAAGCGCCTTGAAGGAGGCTTAGGTGTCTAAAAGTAAATATGTAAATTTTTCTAAACTCCTGGCTCCCCTGGTGACAGAGAAGACTGCTTCTCAGGCTGATACTTTGAATCAGTACTCATTTAAGGTTAAACCAAGTATGACAAAAAAAGAAATAGCAAATACTGTGGAAAGCTACTTTGAGGTTACAGTTGAAAATGTATCGACAATCAATTATCAGGGAAAGATCAAAAAATTTGGCCAAAAAGTTGGTAAAAGAGCGGCATGGAAAAAGGCTATTGTGAAATTGAAAAGTGGTGACACGCTGAATTTTGTCGAATCAGGAGGCACAGTTTAATGTCTGTCATCAAGTTTAAACCAACATCTGCAGGGAAAAGGGGAACTGTCAAAGTAAAACCAGACAATTTATGGAAAGGCAGGCCTTTACGCAAACTAGTTGAGGCTAAGAAGACAATTAATGGAAGAAACAGTCTTGGACACATTACAACTAGGCATAGAGGTGGCGGACATAAAAGACTTTATAGACTAATTGATTTTAAGAGAAATAAAGACAGTATCTCACATATCGTCAGTCGTATAGAGTATGATCCCAATAGAAGTTGCTTAATAGCACTTGTTACTTACTCAGATGGTGATAAAAGGTATATCCTTTCTAGTAAAGGACTAAAAGTTGGGGATAAATTATTATCTGGATCAAGTGCTCCTATAGCACCAGGTAATTGTCTTCCTCTTAGAAGTATTCCAATTGGTACAACTATTTTTTCTATTGAATCTAAACCTGGAAAAGGTTCCCAATTTGCACGATCTGCTGGTGCATATGCCCAACTATTAGCAAAGGAAGGAATTTATGCTCAAATTAAACTTAGATCTGGTGAAATAAGGTACGTTCATATTGACTGTAGAGCAACTATAGGTGAGGCAAGTAATTCTGAAAATAATTTGAAAAAACTTGGCAAGGCCGGAGCAAAGAGATGGAGAGGGTTTCGCCCGACTGTCAGAGGTGTGGCAATGAATCCTATAGACCACCCACATGGTGGAGGTGAGGGTCGAACAGGAACCAAGCGACATCCAGTTAGTCCTTGGGGACAGTTGACTAAAGGATTTAAAACAAGGTCAAATAAAAAGACAGACTATCTAATAATCAAAAGAAAAAGTAAATCAAGAGGTTAATTAATTATGGCAAGATCGTTAAAAAAAGGACCATTTGTTGACCATCATCTTAGAGTTAAAGTTGATAAAGCAATTTCTGAAAAAAGTAAAAGGCCCATTAAAACTTGGTCAAGACGTTCAACAATTTTACCTGAATTTATTGGACTTACCTTTAACGTTCACAACGGAAAACAGCATAATCCTGTTTTTGTAACTGAAAACATGGTGGGTCATAAACTTGGAGAATTTTCGTTAACTAGAACCTTTAGATCCCATGCGGGTGATAAAAAAGCAAATTTAAAATAAGTTATGGTCTCTAAAGCATTAGTAAAACGAGTTAGATTGTCGCCTCAAAAAGCTAGGGTAGTGGCAAAAAATTTAAGGGGTTCCAAAGTTGAGTCTGCCGTTAATAATCTTAAGTTTTCAAAGACAAAAGCATCTAAAGTTATTTTGAAGGTCCTTGAATCAGCCATTTCCAATGCTGAGCAAAACCCATCAACTGACATTGATCTTTTGAAAATATCTAAAATTAATATTGACAAAGGTCCAACAATGAAACGTTTTATGACTAGGGCTAAAGGCAGGTCTAATAGAATTCTTAAGCCAACTAGTCACATATTAATAGAATTAAGTTAGGGTAAAATTAAATGGGACAAAAAATAAATCCGATCGGTTTTAGGCTTGCAGTAAATAAGTCATGGTTGTCTAGGTGGTATGCGACTCCTAAAGATTTCCCCTCCATGCTTAAAGAGGATCTTGATGTAAGAAATTATATTAAAAATAAGTTAAGAAATGCTGCAGTTTCGAAGGTTGTCATCGAAAGACCTGCAAAAAATGCAAAAATTACTATTCATAGTGCCAGACCTGGAATAATAATAGGTAAAAAAGGTGGTGACATTGAAATTTTAAAAAATGAGGTAAATAAAATACTAAAGGTTCCAGTTCACCTAAACATTGATGAAGTTAGAAAACCAGAGATTGATGCCCAGCTTGTTTCAGACTCAATTTCTCAGCAGCTTGAAAAAAGAGTTATGTTCAGAAGAGCTATGAAAAGAGCTATGCAAAACGCTCTACGACTTGGTGCAAAGGGAATTAAAATTATGAGTTCTGGTAGACTTAATGGAATTGAGATAGCTAGGACAGAATGGTATAGGGAGGGAAGGGTCCCTCTTCATACATTAAATGCTGATATAGATTATGGATTCTCTGAAGCAAAAACAACATACGGAATTATTGGCATTAAAGTGTGGATTTATAAAGGTGACATATCCGATAATTCTGATTCAACAAAAGTTGAGACTGAAAAAAAATAAATTAAGGTAATTATTTATGCTACAACCATCTAAAACCAAATTTAGAAAACAATTCAAAGGTAGAAATTACGGCCTAGCGCAAAGAGGCGCTTCAGTTTCTTTTGGAGAGTTTGGGCTCAAATCTATCTCTAGGGGTAGAATAACTGCTCGACAAATAGAGTCTGCCAGAAGAGCGATGACACGACACATAAAAAGAGGTGGTAGAATTTGGATAAGGGTTTTTCCAGATAAACCTATAACCCAAAAACCTGCAGAAGTCAGAATGGGTAATGGTAAGGGTAATGTTGAATTTTGGGTTTCTGAAGTAAAACCTGGAAAGGTTTTGTATGAAATGGATGGTGTTCAGGAATCTGTAGCTCGTGAAGCTTTTCGTCTCGCCGCAGCTAAGCTACCTTTTAAAACATCTTTTGTTACAAGAAACTTTAGGTGATTAATTAAATGAAAAAAACGGAATTAAAAAAACAAACTAACGAGCAACTAGAGCAGTTTATACTACAAAACCAAAAAGATATAGTTGCGGAAAAAATTGCAATTTTTACTCAACAAACAACAAAAAACCACATTATAAAGAATAAGAAAAAGGAGATCGCGATAGCGAAAACAATGCTCAACTTAAATAGAAAGAAAAAAATTAATGAGTGATACAAAAAAAAATCAGAGACAATTGCTTGGTACCGTTTTAAAAAACTCAGGCTTAAAAACTGTATCTGTTTTGGTTGAAAGAAAAGTAAAACATCCTGTTTATGGTAAATACGTTAAAAAATCAAGAAAATATTTGGTTCATGATGAGAATTCTAATTGCAAGGTTGGTGATACAGTAGTTATTTTTGAGACAAAACCCATATCTAAAAGTAAAAGTTGGTATGTAAGTTCAGTTTTAAATTAATTCTTGTTTTCTTTCCACCTATATAATATAATCACATAACTTTCGGTTACCAAAACTATAGGTTTTTCCTACAAGTTGGTTTAAATTTATGATTCAAACACAAACAATATTAGATTCTGCTGATAATACTGGTGCTAAATCAGTGATGTGCATAAAAGTCCTTGGAGGTTCTAAGAGAAGGTATGCAGGTATTGGAGATATCATAAAAGTTGCTATCAAAGTTGCATCTCCTAAAGGTAAGGTTAAGAAAGGAGAGGTATACAACGCTGTTGTTGTTAGAACCGCTTTCGGTGTTAGACGTAATGATGGTTCAAAAATAAGGTTCGATAAAAATGCCGCTGTACTTCTTAATAATAAATTAGAACCCATTGGAACCAGAATTTTTGGACCTGTTACTAGAGAGCTCAGGACTGAGAAATTTATGAAAATTGTTTCATTAGCCCCTGAGGTTATTTAAGGAGATAGTGCTTTGAGAAAGTTAATTAAGGGCGATGAGGTTATAGTGATTACTGGTAAGGATAAAGGAAAAACTGGCGTGATTGATAAAGTTATATCTGACACGTTTATTATAAAAGGGGTAAATTTATCAAAAAAGCATCAAAAACCAAATCCTAATAAAGCTGTTGCTGGTGGAATTGTTCAAATAGAATTGCCAATTCATAGATCCAATATTGCTATATACAATAAATCTAAAAAGACTAAAGACAAAGTTTTAATAAAAAAAGACAAAGACGGTAATAAAACTAGATTGTATCGCTCAAATGAAAAAAAGATATAGTTATTATGGATAAAGATAAATCTTCAATTAGCCCTCAATTTCCTAGACTTCTGAAGTTGTTTAAAGACGAAATTTCTCCCAACTTAATTAAAGAGAATAATTTTGCTTCTCCAATGCAAGTCCCAAGAATTCTTAAAATTGTTCTTAACATGGGAGTCGGCCAAGCTGTTAACGATAAAAAAATTTTAGAAAAAGCATTAAGTGATATGGAAAAAATAGCTGGACAAAAACCCATACCTACCAGAGCAAAAAATTCAGTTGCTGGTTTTAAAATTCGTAAAGGCTATGCAATTGGCTGCAAAGTCACACTTAGGGGAAAAAGAATGTATGAGTTTTTAGACAGGCTTATATCTATCGCATTACCTAGAGTAAGAGATTTTAGAGGTCTAAGTCCTAAGTTTGATGGTAGAGGCAATTATAATCTTGGTGTTAAAGAGCAAATAATTTTTCCTGAAATTGATTATGACAAAATAGATGTTATTAGGGGACTTAATATTTCTATATACACATCCGCAAAGAATGACTCTGATGCAAAGAGTTTACTTTTGGGGTTTAATTTTCCTTTAAGAGGTTAGTTTATGGCAAGAAAATCTGTAGTTAATAGACAATTAAAAAGAGAGAGTTTAGTTAATAAATACATTGAAAAAAGAAAAGCGCTGAAACTCATTATTAATAATACTTCAGCATCCTTTGAGGAAAAAATTGCAGCCCAAGAATCTCTACAAAAAATTCCTCGTGATGCATTACCTGTTCGTTTGCGTAATAGGTGTAAACTAACAGGTAGACCAAGGGGTGTTTACAAAAAATTTGGTTTATCAAGAGGAAAACTTAGGGAGTTTGCAATGAATGGTGAGATTCCAGGCGTAACCAAGGCGAGCTGGTAGGAGTTTTTATGAGTATGAACGATCCAATATCTGATATGATCACAAGAATCAGAAATGGACAATTGTCCAAAAAAATTAAGGTTGGAATGCCTTCCAGTAATCTAAAGACATCAATAGCTAAAGTGCTAAAAGATGAGGGCTACATTGACGGCTATTCCATCGATAATTTAGACGGTAACAAAAAATCACTTAATATTGAACTTAAGTATTACGCTGGGGAGCCAGTAATTGAGAAAATAGTTAGAGTCAGTAAGCCTGGACTAAGAATTTATAAAAGTGTAAAAAATTTACCTAATTACATGAACGGTCTTGGAATAGTTATCATTTCAACCAGTAAAGGAGTTATGACCGACAGAAAAGCTAGATCTACTGGAATTGGTGGGGAAATTTTATGTTACGTATCATAGGAATTTACAATGTCTAGAATTGCTAAACAACCAATAAATATTCCAGAAAAGGTTAAATTTGAAGAGGGTGAGAGCCTATGGTCTGTAGATGGGCCGAACGGAAAGTTATTCTTAAAAAAAAATCGGTTTGTTAAAATTAAATTTTCTGAAAATACTTTATTAGTTGAGGGTGCAGATGATTCACAAATTTCTAACGCTATGAGTGGTACCATTCGTTCTCTTTTAAACAATATGGTTGTTGGTGTTACCGATGGTTTCGAAAAAAATTTACAATTAGTAGGTGTTGGTTACAGAGCTCAGTCAAAAGGCAGCATTTTATCTCTAAGTCTTGGTTTTTCTCACCCAGTAGAGTATGAAGTTCCTCAAGGTATTAAAATCGAAACTCCTAGTCAAACTGAAATCGTTGTTAAGGGAAGTGACAAGCAATTAGTTGGTCAAGTTGCTGCAGAAATTAGATTTTTCAGACCTCCTGAACCATACAAAGGAAAAGGTGTTAGATATAAAGATGAGACCATAATTTTAAAAGAGACTAAAAAGAAATAAATATGGATGATAAGAAAGCAAACAGAATTAGAAGATCATATAGTACACGGCTTAAGCAAAAGGAGCTCAGGGTTACTAAAGTTACAGTTTTTCGTTCTAATAAGCATTTATATGCTCAAATAATTTCCCCAGATTCAAAAGTGTTAGCATCAGTTTCTTCATTGCATAAAGAATTTAAGGATAAAGTTAGTGGAAACAACATTGCATCTGCAAATATTTTAGGTGAAAATTTAGCCAAAATAGCCAAAAATATTGGGATTAAAAAGTTATCTTATGATCGATCTGGATTTAAATATCATGGTAAAGTTAAAGCTTTTGCAGATGCTATTAGAAATAATGGTATAGAAATATAAGGTCATTCGGTATGTCAAAAGTAAACAAAAATGATAAGTCATCTCTTGAGTTTAAAGAAAAAATGGTATCTGTTAACCGCGTTACTAAAGTTGTTAAAGGTGGAAGGGTTTTAGCTTTTGCTGCTCTGGCAGTAGTTGGTGATGGGGATGGAGGTATAGGTATGGGTAAGGGTAAGGCCAAAGAGGTGCCCGCTGCTGTTGCTAAAGCAATGGAGGAAGCCAAGAAAACATTGGTAAAAGTTAATCTTGTTAAAGGAACTTTAACCCATGCAATTGTTGGTAGACATGGTGCTGCAAAAGTATATCTTCAGCCCGCATCTGAAGGTACGGGTATCATTGCTGGTGGATCTATGAGAGCGATTTTTGAGGTTATGGGCGTCAGAAATATACTTGCTAAATGTATCGGCTCAACAAACCCATATAATGTTGTTAGGGCAACAATTAATGGTTTAGTTTCCACTAGGTCTGCATCTGAAATTGCATTAAAAAGAGGTATTAAAGTTGAGGATTTAACGTCTTAACTATAATTGTAAATTATGAAAAAAATAAAATTAACATTAGTCAGAAGTCTTATAGGAACAAAAAGAGATCATCGAGCAACCGTCAGAGGTCTTGGTCTAAGAAAGCTTAATTCTACCTCTGAAATTATTGATTCCCCAGAGACTTGGGGGCAAATTAATAAAGTTAAATATTTATTGAAAATTGGAAAATAATTCACATGAGACTTAATTCATTAACATTTAAAACTTCATCTAGACCAACAAAAAAAAGGGTTGGCAGAGGAATAGGTTCTGGATTTGGAAAAACTTCTGGAAGAGGCCACAAAGGTCAACATTCTAGATCAGGAGGTTACCACAAGGTTGGTTTTGAAGGTGGGCAAATGCCCTTGGTGAGAAGGTTGCCGAAGAGAGGATTTACAAGTCGATTAGTTAAGCCTCATGTTCTTACAACTGGTTTTTTGAATAAATTTAATAATACTGAAATTAACTTAGAGTTTTTACGCACAAATAATATTATCAATAAAAAAGTTAAATCTGTAAAAATAATTTTAAATGGTAAATTAGATAAACCAATTTCCATATCAAATAAGATCTTGATGACAAAAGGTGCAAAAAAGATGATCGAAGATTCTGGAGGAAATTTTTTTGAGTAAACATTTATCATGAATAATTTCAGTGACTTACAAAAACGCATCTTATTTTTAATTGGTGCTTTGATCGTATACCGAATAGGTGCACATATTCCTGTGCCAGGAATTGATCCTGCTCAACTAGAATCTCTTTTTAATTCTCAACAAGGTGGTATTTTGGGAATGTTTAATATGTTTTCTGGCGGCGCCTTATCTAGATTTACTATATTTGCACTTGGTATAATGCCTTACATTTCAGCTTCAATTATTATGCAACTTTTATCTGTAGTTGTTCCTACCCTTGAACAGCTGAAAAAAGAGGGTGATTCCGGAAGAAGAAAGATTACACAATATACTCGTTACGGAACTGTTTTACTTGCAACATTTCAAGGAATTGGCATCTCAATAGCTTTAGAATCTCAAGCTGGATTGGTAATTGATCCTGGTATTTTATTTCGCATAACCACTGTTGCTACTCTAGTAGCTGGAACGATGTTTCTCATGTGGCTTGGTGAACAGATTACCGAAAGGGGTATCGGTAACGGCATATCTTTGATTATTTTTGCTGGTATTGTGGCAGGTTTGCCTAGAGCGATTGGTGGAACACTTGAATTGGTTAGAACTGGTTCTTTCACAATTATACTGGTTTTATTTATCCTCATAGGTATTATATTAATTACAGGTTTTGTTGTATTTATTGAAAGAGCCCAAAGAAAAGTCCCTGTAAATTATGCCAAAAGACAAGTTGGTAATAAACTTTTTGCGGGCCAGTCTTCACACCTTCCACTTAAACTTAACATGTCTGGGGTAATTCCTCCGATATTTGCCTCATCTATAATATTATTTCCCTCGACATTAGTTGGTTGGTTTAGTTCAAAAGAAAGCCTAACTTGGTTGAAAGATATCAGCGGACTTCTTCAACCAGGACAAATTCTTTATACTTTTTTTTACTCATCCGCTATTGTATTCTTTTGCTATTTTTATACTGCATTAGTTTTTAATCCCAAAGATACTGCTGATAATTTAAAAAAAAGCGGTGCATTTGTACCAGGTATCAGACCAGGTGAGCAAACCACGAAGTATATAGAAAGTGTTGTAATGAGATTAACTTTTTATGGAAGTATTTATATCACTTTCGTGTGTCTTATCCCAGAATTCCTGATTATAAAATGGAATGTACCCTTTTATTTTGGAGGCACAAGTTTGCTCATAATAGTTGTTGTTACCATGGATTTAATGTCACAAATTCAATCTCATATAATGTCAAAACAATATGAGAGTCTTCTTAAAAAATCTAGTTTTAAGTCAAGGTAGTTTTATATGGCTAAAGAAGATACTATTGAAATGCAAGGAGAAGTATTAGAAACGTTACCAAACGCTACTTTTAAAGTTAAATTGGAAAATGACCATGTGGTACATGCTCATATAAGTGGTAAAATGAGGATGCATTATATAAGAATACTTCCCGGAGATAGTGTTACGGTTGAAATGACTCCGTATGATTTATCAAAAGGAAGAATAATTTTTAGGGCTAAATAATTATGAAAGTAAAAGCTTCTGTAAGGAAAATTTGCAGATATTGTAAAGTTATTAGGAGACGTGGTTCTGTTAGAATCATTTGCAAAGACCCGCGTCATAAACAAAGACAAGGTTAATGGAACTTTTATATGGCTAGAATCGCTGGAGTTAATCTCCCTGACAACAAGCATATTGTTATTGCTCTTACTGGTGTTTTTGGTATAGGCCTCGATACATCAAAAAAAATATGTAATGAAATAAAAATTGAAACCTCCAAAAAATTAAAGGATTTATCTGAAGAAGAGCTTGATTCAATTCGTTCAGTGATTTCTAACTACCTTGTTGAAGGTGATTTAAGAAGAGAAATTTCAATTAACATTAAGAGATTGACAGACTTAAATTGTTATCGAGGAGTTAGGCATAAAAGGGGTCTGCCAGTAAGAGGTCAAAGAACCAGGACTAATGCTAGAACTAGGAAAGGCCCTAAAAAAGGATCTTCTCCTATTAAAAAGAATAATTGAGGTGCAATATTATGGCTAAATCTACTAAGACAAAGAAAAAAGTCAAAAAAAATATTGTTGAAGGTGTCGCTCATATACACGCATCCTTCAATAATACTATAGTTATGATTACTGACCGACAAGGTAATGCTATTTCTTGGTCAACGTCAGGAGCCGGCGGTTTTAAAGGCTCAAGAAAAAGTACTCCTTTTGCAGCACAAATTGCAGCCGAAAGTGCTGGAAAAACTGCTCAGGATTCTGGTGTAAAAAATTTAGAAGTTTTAATTAAAGGACCAGGGCCAGGTAGAGAGTCTGCTGTTAGAGCACTTAATAACCTAGGTTTTAAGATAACAAGTATTGCTGATGTTACTCCTGTTCCTCATAACGGTTGTAGAGCTCCAAAGAGAAGAAGAATTTAAATTGCGGAAGGATAATAATAGTGGCTAGAGATATAAGTGCTGTATGTAAAAAGTGTAGAAGGGAAAATGAAAAACTTTTTCTTAAGGGAACAAGATGTTTAACTGATAAATGTGCCATTGAAAGGCGATCTTATGCACCTGGGCAACACGGTCAAAAAGGACAAAGAATATCTGACTTCGGTAGGCAATTAAGAGAAAAACAAAAAATAAGGAGAATTTATAGCATTTTGGAAAATCAGTTTCGCAATATTTATAAAAAAGCCAATCAAAAAAAAGGGGTTACAGGTGACATTCTTTTGCAGTTACTTGAAAGTAGATTGGACTCATTATTATATCGAGCAGGAATTGGTTCGTCTCGAGCTGAATCACGACAAATTATCAGACATAATGGCATAAAGGTTAATGATAAAAATGTCAACATTCCCTCTTTTACAGCTTCACCTGGCGACAAAATTTCTTTAACTGATAAATTAAAAAAACAACTCAGAATAACTTCTTCTTTGGCGAATGCCTCAGAAAAAGGGTTTCCAGATTGGTTAGAAGTTAATTCGAAAGATATATCAATCATTTTCAAAGCATATCCAGCAAGAAGTGATCTTCCTAGTACTATCAATGAAGGTGCAGTTGTTGAGCTTTACTCAAAATAAACTATATTACTTGAAGGGATTTTTTTTATATGCAAAGCAGTTTCCTAAAACCAAAAATTATTGACATTAATAATGTTGCATCCAATAGGGCAAGGCTAACCCTTGAACCTTTCGAAAGAGGTTACGGACATACTCTAGGTAATGCCCTTAGAAGAGTTTTACTTTCATCCATGTTTGGTTATGCTCCTACATGTGTGAAAATTGCAGGTGTTTTACACGAGTACTCATCTTTAGAGGGTGTGAGGGAAGATGTAGTAGAGATTTTACTTAATCTAAAGGGTTTAGTTGTGAAGCTAAATAATAGAGATTCTGAAACATTATTACTTAAAAAAAATGAAGAAGGTGTTGTTTTAGCCTCTGATATTTCTGTTAGTCACGATGTAGAAATTATTAATCCAGATCACCTGATTGCAAACCTTGCTCCTGGTGGAAAACTTGACATGGAAATTTTGATTGAAAAGGGAAGAGGATATATACCCGCCTCTGCAATGACCGAAGATCAGTCTAAAACAATTGGTAATTTATTCATTGATGCATCTTTTTCACCTGTTCGTAAAGTTAGCTTTAATGTTGAAAATGCAAGGGTTGAACAATCAACAGACTTTGATAAATTAGTAATTGACATTGAAACCAATGGTTCAATAGATCCTGAAAAAGCTGTATCTAGTGCCGCTGCTATTTTAATGGATCAGTTATCCTCTTTTGCTGACATGACTTTTAATCAGTCTGCTGCTCCAATTCTTGAAAAACCCAAAATAAATCCTGTACTTCTGAGACCAGTTGATGATTTAGAATTAACAGTTAGGTCTGCTAACTGTTTAAAGGCTGAAAGTATTTTCTATATTGGAGATTTAGTTCAACGATCTGAGAATGAACTATTAAGAACACCAAATTTAGGTAGAAAGTCACTTAATGAAATCATTGAGGTCCTAAATAATGAGGGTTTAGATTTGGGTATGAAAGTTGATAATTGGCCTCCTGATAATTTTGAAATTTAAGAAAGTAATTTATGAGACATCTTAACGGTTTAAAAAAGCTAAATAGAACATCTTCACATAGAATTTCAATGTTTAGAAACCTTGCGAATTCTTTAATCAAGCACGAAAGCATTACAACAACCTTACCTAAGGCAAAAGCTTTAAGAAAAGTAATAGAACCATTAATAACAATATCAAAGGTTTCAAGTGTTTCAAATAAAAGACTTGTATTTTCTAGATTAAGAGATAGATTCAGCGTTCAAAAACTTTTTGACACCATTGGTCCTCGTCACTTAAATAGACCTGGTGGCTACACAAGAATTTTAAAAAAAGGTTATAGGAATGGAGATAGTGCTCCTTTAGCTTTTATGCAAATATTATCAGCAGAAAAAGTAGCAGAAAACTCAAATGAAACAAAAAAAATTAAATAAACTCTTTTTATTCTATAAACTCCTTAGTTATTGATAATTTACTATTTTTAATAGTTTTTTTATTACCTTGAACTACAACATTACCTCCTTGAGGACCGCTTTTAGGGCCAAGTTCTATAAACCAGTCACTAACTTCGAACAATCTATAGTTGTGTTCGGCTATGAGTATAGTGTTACCTTTATCTCTTAATTCTATTAATAGTTCTATTAAAAAATTAATATCTTGATCATGAAGCCCAGCTGTAGGTTCGTCAATTAGATAAAGTTTATTATTTTTTTCAATATCCTTTGACAAATCTTTCACTAAATTAAGTCTCTGAATTTCGCCACCAGATAATGAAGAAATTGGTTGACCAATTTTTAAATATCCAATGCCTAAACAATTTATTAGATTACTAAGATTATTTATTTTTTTATGATGGCGAAAAAAAGTTATACAATCCAAAAAAGATAGATTCAAAACTTCATTTATAGATTTGTTTTTATATTTAACCTCTAACAATTCTGGGGCATATCTGCTACCATGGCAACTTGTGCATGTTGCTTTAACATTAGATAAAAAAAACATTTCTAACTCGACAAACCCTTGCCCTTTGCAATTTGAACACTGACTCTCTTTATTATTATATGAAAATCTAGATTCACTGAGCCCCTTTTTTTTTGCTAAAGATGTTTGAGCAAAAGTAAATCTAATATGTTCAAAAATACCTGAATAGGTGCCAGCGGTTGATAATCTCGAGGTCTTGTTAAGAACTCGGTCAATAAATCTTACTTTATAAAATACTTTTTTAGCATTAACTTCATTATAATAATAAAAAATTTCTCTTAGTAATGATGACTTTCCTGAACCTGAAACACCAGTAATTGAGATGATTTTATTTAGTGGAAACTTAACAGAAATTTTTTTCAAATTATTATTATGAATATTATTTACAATTTGGAAATCAAAAACACTATTATTAGAACTTAATAAACTGAAATTCTTTTTTTTCACTGTTATTGGAGGGCATATTTCACCTCCATTAACTCCGGAGCCAGGCCCTAGATTAATTATGTTATCCGCTGCATTAATCATTTCTATATCATGCTCTATAACTATTAATGTATTTCCATAATCTTTTATTTTTTTAAAAATTTTAATTATTTTCTTTACATTTTTCGGATGTAACCCTGTAGTTGGTTCATCAAAAATATACGTTATGCCAGTAAGTTCATTAGATATTTGAGTGGCAATTTTCAATCGCTGGAGTTCACCAGATGAAAGCGATTTAATTTTACGATTGAGATTAATGTATTCAATTCCTATATCTACCATATTGGATAATTTATTTATCAGTGGTGTAAGGATTTGGTCAAATAACTTATTATTATTAGCCTTTAAAATACTTTGTAATTCATTACTTAAAGAACTAATATCTAAACTTGAATAATACGAAAAATTTTTATTTGAAATCTTTACAGACAGTGGGTATTTACCTAGATTTGAGCCAAGGCAAGAGGGGCAATTTTTTTTTTTAAAATATTTTTTAAAAATTATTTCATTGGTTTCTTCTGACTCATTAAATGATTCCAATGTTGATTTTATGCCCTGAAAAATTTCGCCGTTAATTTTAAAGCCATAAATGATTAAATCAATAATCTTGGAGTCAATATTTTTTATTTTTTCAAATAAATCAACTTTATGTGCTTTAAATAATTTTAAAATAATATTGTTAAATGCTTTATTTCTAGAATCAAATCCTAATAATCCACCGCCAGGTATTGATAATTCTCTATTTACAATTAATTTATTTTTATCAAATTCATAAATGTACCCTAAGTTATTACAATGTAAACATGGATAATTTTGAGGAGAAAATAATTTTGTGCTAAGTTCCTTGATAGTAAAATCACACTTAGGGCATGCAAAGCTAGTTGTATATAATATACTTTTATTATCTAAATTAACTTTAATCTTACCTTTATTAATTAAACTTGTATTTTCTAATGAGTCTATTATTCTATCTTTATTGCTCGAGCTACACTTTAAATCGTCAACAACTATTTCTAATAAAATTTTATCAAGCGATTTTTCGATAGATTTAAGGTATAAAGTTTCGTCAAGGTCATAACTTTCACCATTTATTAAAACAAAAATGTACCCTTTAGACCTAAATTTTGAACAAATTTCTTTTGCATTTTTCTTGTTGAACTGTCCCAAATTTGCAATTATTTTTATGTCCTTGTTTGTATAATTTTTCTTTAAATTATTGTATATGTCAGTAAGAGATTTACGTTCCAATTCTATATTGTGATCGGGACAAAAAACGCTTCCGATACGAGCGAACATTAATCTTAAATAATGTATAATTTCAGAAAGTGTGCCAACTGTAGAGTTGCTATTAACTCTGGTACTTTTCTTTATTGAACATACTGGAGTAAGACCAGTTATATTGTCAACTTCAGCTTTTGGATATTTTGGCAAGTTGCCTTTTATGGAATACGAAAGCAATTCAAAGTATTTTCTTTGTCCTTCAACAAATATTGTGTCAAATGCTAGTGATGTTTTTCCTGACCCAGAGACACCAGTGATAACATTTATACAATTTTTGGGTATCTTTAAATTAATATTTTTTAAATTGTTTGTTCTAGCATTAATAATTTTTATCAATTTATTTCCTCGATATTGAAATTAGATTAGTTATTTGTCTTTGTATTTATTTCCTGAAATATATTTTAGCATCAGGAATTTTAGTTATATTCTATTTTTTGCTGAAAAAAATAAGTTTTTTACTTAAAATAGTCATATTAAATTTAAATTATATATATATATATTATGTCATCAGTAAATAAAGCCATTCT
>MDTG01442020.1_pt1 | contig 15900 bp, 16 predicted proteins | sample 811421 | NCBI WGS metagenome assembly MDTG01 (sample SAMN05326645, study PRJNA326480) | marine metagenome | isolation source: seawater | place: Pacific Ocean: South East | collected 2011 | reverse complement strand
TATATAATATATCTTATATGAAAAAAATAATTAACGTAACAATATGTATTTTTTCACTTTTTTCAATAAAAGCATTTTCTCAGGATATTTCTGAGAAAGATTTTTTTTGCTGCTCAGTTAATGATATATACAAAACATCAACAGATATTAATAAATATGAAGATTCTATAGAGAACAAAGAATCTTCAAAATTTACGAGGGATTTAATCAATATCGAAGCTGATGAAACATTCAGAGACGAGAGTAAACAAATAACTATTCTTCAGGGTGACACAAAGATTGTCAGAGGTTCAGAAACTATTCAAAGTGAACTTGCAAACGTTCTTCAGCTTGAAGACAGGGCTCGAATGAGTGGTAATGTTAGATATGAAAACGAAGGTCTTGAGATTACATCTCCTTATGCTGAGTATGATACAAGAAGCTCAAGAACTGATTTTTTATCGCCAAAATACAAATATCCAGAATTAGAAATATCTGGAAAGGCTCATTATGGAGTTAGACTAAAAAACAAAAAAGTTTTTTTAAAAAATTCAACCTATACAACTTGCGACTTACTTAATCCTGATTGGAATTTAATTGGAAGTTCAACTGAACTAGATTTTGAAAATGGTATTGGTAAAAGTAGAGATGTATTCGTAACCATCAAAGGAGTGCCAGTATTCTATAGTCCTTACATGCAATTTTCTTTAGATGACCAGAGAAAAACTGGCTTCCTTGTTCCAGATTTTTCAGGTAGCTGGGTAAAGGGGCCAGACGTAATTACTCCCTTTTACTGGAGTATAGCACCAAATATGGATATGCTAATACGGCCTGGCTATATCCAAGAAAGAGGAAGTAAACTTGAATCAACATATAGATACCTGAACCAAAATTCTGTAGGTACTTTCTATTTTTCTTTCCTAGATGACGATTCTGAATACAAAGGATCAGGAAAAAATACAAGAGATAATAGCGATAGATATAATTTTTATTTCAAGCATGAGCACACATTTGCAAATAATTTAAAAATTAATTTACTATATGACAAGTTTTCAGATAAAGATTATTTTGACGATTTTGGAAGCGGAATATCTGATAGCAGCACATCATATAGAACAAGACATGCTAAGCTTGAATATGATTTTAATGGCTGGTCTATTCGTTCTAGATTTATGGGATATCAGACATTTGACAGAAATTTAAATTCTTCATCTCAACCTTATGACATATTACCAGAGGTGAATATTCATAAGCGAGTGGGTCAAAGTTTCTTGAATTACGATTTAAATATAAATATTGCGAAATGGGATCATATATCAAAAGTTGATGGCACAAGAGCAGATATGCAAATTGGTATTGATAAAACTTTTTTTGCAAAAGGAATATCAGTAAAACCAAGATTTAAATTACAACACACTACTTACGATTTAGATAAACAATCTGCAGGACTAACTTCAAGCCCAAGTAAAACCATACCGATATTTTCTATAGATAATGAAATGACATTATCAAAGCAAGTTAATAATTCTGGTTTAGTTCATCAAATTAAGCCTAGAATATTTTACTTATACTCTGGAGAAGAAGATCAAAGTGATATTCCTATTTTTGACACCGGGGTTAACGAATTTACATATTCACAGTTATTTAGAGATAACAGCTTTTCGGGATATGATAGAAATAATGATACAAACCAGCTCACACTTTCACTTTCTTCTGGATTTTACAGTATTGAGGAATCTAGAGAATTATTTTCTGCCAGTATTGGACAGATCTTTTATTTTGAAGATAGGAAAGTATCCTTAGATAATAGCTCAATAAGTAGAAGAGCTAATTCAAATATTGTTGCAGAACTTGAGTATAAACCATTTTTAAATACAAGTTTTAGATCTACGTTTATGTATGACAGAAAAGCAATAAGTCAAAAAACACAGAAAAATATTCATACATTTCAGTATAAAGGGAAAGGAAATAATGTGATTAATGCTAGCTACAGATATAGAAAAAATGACATTGAACAAGGTGATTTAAGCTTTGCTTGGGGATTGAGCGATAGATTAAATATTCTTGGAAGATGGAATTATGATTTTAAAAATGATTTGAGTGCAAATAATTCCGGTGACATTGAGACATTAGCCGGCTTAGAATATGAAAGTTGTTGCTGGAAAGCACGATTAGTTCACAGAAGGTTTAAAATTGATGAAAATTCTTTTGAAAAAGATATTCAATTTCAAATAATGTTAAAGGGATTTACCGATGTTGGAACACCTTTGGGTGACCTAATTTCCAATAGTATTAAAGGGTATATTGATAAAGAATATTAAGTAAAATGAAATATATAAAACTAATAATATTTTTTGTATTACTAAATACAAGTGCTTTTTCAAAAGTGTTGGACCAGGCAATAGTAATTATAGAAAACGATGTAATCACCCAAACAGAATATCAAAAAAGGTTAAGATTTATATTAAATCAATATCAATTATCTGGTCAAAAACCACCTCAAGATAAAGAAGCTTTCTACAAACAAGTTCTTGATCATATGATTAGTAAAAGATTACAAATGCAATTTGCAAAAAGCATAGGTTTTGAAATTAAAGAATGGATGGTAGACAAGTCGATGGAGGATATAGCGAAAAAAACAAATCTCTCACTTTCTGAATTTAGAGAATCAATTATTAAGAGCGGTGTAGACTACAATGTATACAGAGAAAATTTAAAGGAAGATTTAATTTCTAGAGAAATTCAACGAAGGGTTATTTCTCAAAGAATAAAAGTGAGTGAAAAAGAGATTGACGAATTTATCGAGCACCAATCACATATATTTAAAGAAAATAATGAATATAAAATTTCTTTAATTTTGGTCTCGCTCCCAGAAACTCCATCGATTAATGAAAAAATTTCTGCAAAGAATAAGATCGATATGATTAAAGATAAATTTATTTCTGGTGAAAGTTTTGCATCACTGGCTAGAAATTATTCTGATAGTGGTAATGCTTTGGATGGAGGTGATTTAGGGTGGAGAAAAATTAATGAAGTGCCAGAGATATTTTTAAATTCTTTAGAAGTTGTAGATAAAGGAGGCATAAGTGATGTCATCGAAACTCTCAATGGATTTTACTTATTTTTCTTAGAAGACAAAAAAGAAATGCAAAACGGTGAAATTGTAGAGAGAAAAGTAAGACATATTTTGATCAAAAAGAACGCAATTGTAACAGACGTGATCGCGCAAAATAAACTCAAGGAATTAAAAGACAGAATTGAAAACGGAGAATCATTTGCTGATCTTGCTAAAGCATATTCAGATGACACTATGTCAGCTGCATCGGGTGGTGAGTTAGATTGGGCTGCACCTGGAACTTTCGTTCCTCAATTCGAAGATAAAATAGACCAGCTTTCACTTAGCCAAATTAGCGAGCCTTTTCTAAGCCAGTTTGGTTGGCACATTCTCGAGGTTCTTGATAAAAGAGTACAAGATAACACTGAAATTATTAAGAGAAATTTAGCAAAGCGATATCTAATATCAGGTAGATCAAGAGAGGTAATTGATGCTTGGTTGATTGAATTAAAAGAAAAAAACTTTATAAAATATGTTTCCGAAAATAAGAAAAAGACAAATAAAACTATTAAAGAAAATAATTCTTTAAAACAACAATGGGATCCCTTCTCTGAATGAAAAATCATCCAAAAATACTTATATCGCCAGGCGATCCCTCTGGAATTGGTTATGATATTCTCTTTGATTTAGCAGAAAAAAAATTTCCTGCGCAAATAGTTATTGTAGCTAGTTTTAATATGTTAAAGGAAAGAGCAGAGTTACTAAGAAAAAAAATTAATTTAGTAAAAATTGATATAAAAAATAATAATCTTCCAAAATTAAAAAAAAATGAATTATTAGTTCATGACATAACTAGTAGTAAAAAAGTATCTATCGGCTCACCAAGTATTAAGCATGCACCAATGATAATTGAATCATTAAATCTGTGTATTGACTTATGCATTACTAGAGAATTTGATGCAATGGTCACTGGACCAGTGCAAAAGAATATTTTACTAGAGTATGGAGAAAAATTCTCTGGACACACAGAATATATTGCTACAAAAACTGGTGGAACTCCAATAATGATGCTTCATTCAAAGAATTTAAAAATTGCTCTTCTAACAACTCACGTTCCCTTAAAAAATGTGCCTAGTCTTATCTCAATAGACAGAATTAAAAATTATATTGAAATTATTAGTTTAGACCTGTATGAAAAATTTGGTATTAAAAAACCACGAATAAATATTTGTGGGCTAAACCCACATGCCGGAGAAGAGGGTTATATTGGTAAAGAAGAGAAAGAGATTATATCTCCAGCTATCAATGACTTAAAGAAACGTGGTTATAATGTTTTCGGCCCATATTCTGCCGATACAATATTTGCTAGGAAAGATGCAGATTTAATACTAGCAATGTATCACGATCAAGCCTTACCAGTTATCAAAACATTGGGTTTTGGTAGTATTGTAAACACAACTTTGGGTTTACCGATTGTAAGAACATCTGTAGATCATGGGACGGCTATTGATATTGCAGGAACAAATAAAGCCGATTCAAGTAGCTTGATAGCTGCAATACAAGCATCTATTAATATTGTTAAAAGCAAAAATGCCTGAAAAAATAAAGCCAAAGAAAAGTTTGGGACAGAATTTTTTAAAGAATAAAGTTACAGTTAACTTAATAAGTGACATAATTAATATTAGAGAAAATGACTTCGTAATAGAAATAGGGCCAGGGATGGGAGCTATTACCGAAAATATACTAAATAACACAAAAAACTACGTTGGAATTGAAAAAGATCCACGACTATCTGAATATTTAAAAAAAAAGTATAAAAAAAATATACAGATTATAAACAAGGACGTGCTGAAAGTTGAATTTTCAAATATTTATAAAAAAAAATACAGAATAATCGGTAACATTCCATATAACATATCGACGGAAATTATTATAAAGTGTATTAAAAATAGAATGGATATGCACTCAGCCTTTTTCATGATGCAAAAAGAATTTGTAGACAGAATCCAATCTCAATTTGGGAATAAGGTATTTGGGAGATTATCAGTTTTCTGTCAGATATTTTTTGATATAGAAAAATATATTGATATTTCTCCAAAAGATTTTTATCCGGAGCCAAAAGTTTATTCGTCTTTTTTTTCTATAACTCCAAAAAATAAAATTTTATTAGAAGAAAACGAAATTGAAAGTTTTTTAAATTTTGTAAAAAATATTTTTGAAAAAAGAAGAAAGAAAATTAAGAATTGCATTTTAGTAAAAAATGACAATTTATATGATAATATTGATAAGAGGGCTGAACAATTATCAATTCAAGAAATGATTAATTTATATAGAGACTTAAAGAATGATGGAAAGCTTATACAAAATTGAAGTTAAAGTTTTTACGGAGTATATTGAAAGCCAATCATTACCGTCCGAGGGTAAATATTTTTTTTCATATACTGTTAAGATAAAAAATATTGGTAAAATTCCTGCAAAACTTATTAGTCGTCATTGGATTATAACAGATGCTAATGAGAGAAAAGAGGAGGTTAGAGGTTTAGGAGTTGTTGGAGAGCAGCCGCGATTAAAAACTAATGAATCCTTTGAATATACAAGCGGTACTATAATTAATACTCCAGTTGGCACAATGTATGGCACTTATCAAATGATTGCTGATAATGGGTATGAATTTGACGCAGAGATACCTCTTTTTTCTTTAAATGTACCGAAAGTCTTAAATTAAAATGTCTACTTTTGCTATAGGCGATATTCAAGGTTGTTACAAAGAATTCAGAAATTTACTAAATGAAATTAAATTCGACAAAAATAAGGATATTTTGTGGCTTGCTGGGGATTTAGTAAATAGAGGGCCAAATTCTTTTGACGTAATAAAATATGTAATGGATTTAGAGTCTAGAGTAATAACTGTTTTAGGAAATCACGATTTTTACTTACTTGCCTCATATTATCAAGTTGATCCATGGCCACATAAAAATAATAATTTTAATGAGATAATCGATGATCCTAATGGGGATAAAATAATAAACTGGCTTAAAAACCAAAAAATGGTACACATCGATAAGTATCTTGGTTTTATTATTGCACATGCTGGAATTTATCCTAAATGGTCGCTAGAGGATATAAATTTTTTATCAAGAAATATTGAGGAAAATCTTCAAGGAGAGAACTGTTACTATTTTCTAAAATCTCTTTGGAGTGACGAACCAACAAATTGGCATGAAGCATTAAGTGAAGATGAAAAGTTAATATTTGCTGTTAATGTGTTTACAAGAATGAGATATCTTAATAAAGATTTGTCCTTAGACTTTTCAATTAAAACTAAACCAGATGATTTAAAAATTGATGGTAAATGCCCGTGGTTTGAATATAAAAATGAAGTATTAAACGAATTTAAGATGATTATCGGTCATTGGTCAACTTTAGGCTACTATGAAAAAAATAATTTTGTTTCAATAGATACTGGATGTGCTTGGGGTAAAAAATTAACTGCTATTGAATTAAAAAAAAATAAAAAAGTAAAAAGATATCAAGTCACATGCTAAGCTTTTTTATATAAATTTCTGATCTAAAATCATGTGAATTTTTTTCATTTTTCGTATAATTTTCATAACTAACTAAGTCCCAAGCTTCGAAATCTACATCAGGGAAATATTTATCACCTTGAATAATCTCATCAATTTTTGTAATAAAGATTCTTGTTGCCAAATCAATGGTTTGGCTGTATATATCTTGTCCACCTATAATAAAAACCTCCTCTTCATTTTTTACAGACTGAAGTGCATCATTTATCGTTTTATAAACAGGAACTGTGGAATGAGTAAGACTTCTTGATAAAATAATATTATTTCTGCCTGGTAGAGGCTTACCTATTGATTCATATGTAAGTCTTCCCATTATAATGGTTTTTCCCATAGTAATTGACTTGAAATTTTTGAGGTCATCTGACAAGTGCCATGGCATCGTATTATTTTTACCAATTACTCTATTCTTTGACATTGCTACAATAATTGAGATATTCATACTTATACTGCAATCTCGCCGCTTATATGTGGATGCGATTTATAGTTTTCTATCTCAATATCCTCAAATTTAAAGGAAAAAATATCATTTACATTTCTTCTAATATTTAATTTTGGGAGTGGGTATGGCTTTCTTGCAAGTTGAATTTTTGCTTGCTCTATATGATTTTTATATAAGTGTAAATCTCCAACAGTATAAATAAATTCACCTACATCTAAAGAAAGAACATGGGATACCATATGTAATAAGAGCGAGTATGAAGCAATATTAAATGGCACTCCTAAAAAAGAATCTGCGCTTCTTTGATAAAGTTGGCATGATAATTTATTTTCTTCAATATAAAACTGAAACAAGCAATGGCAAGGCGGGAGTGCCATTTCATGAAGTTCACCTACATTCCAGGCAGAAACAATATGTCTTCTTGAGTCAGGCTCAGTTCTAAGACCTTCTATTAGGTTTTCAATTTGATCAACATAGCTATCATCTTTTCTACCCCATTTCCTCCACTGAACACCATAAACTTTACCTAAATCTCCTTTATTATCTGCCCATTCATCCCAAATGGAAACACCATGATCATTTAAAAATTTTATATTACTATCTCCATTTAAAAACCATAAGAGTTCATAAACAACTGATTTTATATGTATCCTTTTTGTTGTAACTAATGGAAACCCCTTCTGTAAATCAAATCTTGTTTGATATCCAAATGTTGATAAAGTTCCGACGCCGGTCCTGTCAGCTTTTTCAACGCCATTATTTAATATATGATTAAGTAAATTATGATATTGCTTCATTGATAATTTCCTTTCTTTGTTCGCAATAGATATATACCTAAAAGAAACATTGGCAAACATAGCATTTGTCCCATTGTAACCCAATTAAATGCAATATATCCAATATGTGAGTCAGGTACTCTAAAAAATTCTATTGAAAATCTAAAAGTTGAATAAAAGATCAGAAAAAAAGCTGTAACTACTGAAAAATTTTGTTTTTTTAAATACAAAATATTCAATATTATAAATAATATTATCCCCTCAAAAACTGCCTCGTATATTTGTGTTGGATGCCTAGGAATCATGTCTACACTTGGAAAAATAATACCCCAAGAAGTATCAGTTGGCTTTCCCCAAAGCTCACCATTTATAAAATTCCCTATTCTTCCAGTAAACAAGCCAATTGGTGTTAAAGCAGTAATGAAATCTGATATTTGGAAAAAATTAATGCTATTTTTTTTACAAAAATAATAAATGCTTATTAATACGCCAAGGAAGCCACCATGAAAGCTCATTCCTCCTTCCCATATAAAGAATAAAGATAATGGATTTTCAACTGTAAACGTAAAATTATAAAAAAAACAATAGCCTATTCTCCCTCCAAATAAAACACCTAAGAAGCTGAAGAAAATCAAATCAGAAAATTGATCTCTTGATATGGAAACTAGCTGTTTTGTTACATATATATTGCCCAAAAACCATACTAATAAAAAAGCAATTAAGTACATAATTCCGTACCAATAAATATGGAAATCACCTATTGTTATAAAAATTGGATCAATACTATGCGTCATAAGTAAATAGTTCTTTCTAAAAGTATATGATACCAGAGGAAATAGGAATTTTAACCATGAAAATATTTTTTCTGCTTTATTTGCGAATAGAAGTATAATGTTAATTTGTTAATGTTATAGGCTTCGTATTTTATGAAAATTTTCTATTTTTTAAAGAAACTGTTTGATTTTATTTTTCACATTACAAATACAAAAAAAATTATAACTGACATAGGCAGTTTTGATATTTGTGCTGATCAAAAACAAGCAGAGAAAATTAGGCTTTGGTTTAAAAAAATACTAGATATTGTTGATGTGAAGCTTAATGTAAAAGGTGAGGTAAAAGAGGGAAGTTATTTAATAATTTCAAATCATTCTTCTTGGCTTGATATTGTAATTCTTGGAAGTATATTTCAAACGACATTCTTATCAAAAATTGAGATTAGTAAATGGCCATTTTTAGGTAAGATAACAACGGCAGTTGATATACTATTTATAGATAGAGGGGCAAAGGATGCTGCAAATAAAGCTGTTCAAGATATTTCACAATATATTCAAAATAATAGAAACGTTACAATATTTCCTGAGGGAACATCATCAGGCGGTAAAGGTTTATTGAATTTTAAACCACGTCTTTTTGCCAGCTGTATTGAGGCAAATTGTCCAGTTCAATGTGTTACAATAGAATACCCTTTTAAAGATAAAAAAATGCACCCTAGTGTTCCATTTGTAAGGAAAAATTCTTTGTTTTTAAATATCTTAAAAGTTCTATATAGAAACGATATTATTGCTGAAGTTAGTATTGTTGATTTTGTTGATACTGAAAATAAGAATAGAAAAGATATTTCAAAAGAATGTTATGAAATTGTAAAAAATAATCTAGAACGAAATGCTTAGTAACATCTTAGAAACTGCTTTTAACTTAATTTTTACTCTTAATGAAGATTTAATTGAAATTATAAGCCTGTCATTAAAGGTAACAATATCTGCACTTGTTATATCAGTAATAATAAGTATACCATTTGGAGCTTTTCTTGTTCTATATAGAAACAAATTACAATCTATAGTGATATTAATTTCTAACACGCTTATGGGAATGCCTCCGGTTGTTCTTGGGTTAATAATCTACACCCTTGTCTCGAAAAGAGGTATTTTTGGTTTTTTAGATATTCTATATACGCCATCAGCTATGATAGTTGCACAAACTCTGCTAATTACACCAATTGTAGTCTCACTTACCTATGAAGAAATTTATAAAAAATATAAAGATTACTATTTATTTTTAAATTCCTTAAACCTTAGTAACTTTTCTAAACTTAAGACCCTAATATACGAGTGTCGCTATGCACTGATAACTGTTACATTAACTGGATTTGGGCGGGCCAGTGCTGAAGTTGGAGCAGTAATGATTGTCGGTGGAAATATAAATCATTTTACAAGAGTTATGACAACAGCAATAGCTTTTGAAACTAGTAAGGGAAGTATTGAGTTGGCTGTAGCCTTAGGTTTAATTTTAATATTAATTTCTTTTATAATAACTTTAATAATAAAATCTTTACGAAAAATAAAATGAAAATTCTACCGGTAAAAATAGAAAATTTTTCTTATACTATCAAAGATAATGAAATTTTGAAGAGCATAAATATATTTTCTGAGGAGAAAAAAATTACAATAATTGCTGGAAATAATGGATCTGGAAAAACAACTCTACTTAAGTTTATGCATGGCCTTATTGATGATCCATCTAATAGTATAACTTGGGGAAGTAGTTCATTAAATGAAGTAAAAGATCGACAATCTATGGTCTTTCAGAATCCTATTCTTTTAAATAGAACAACTTTTGAAAATATTTTATATGTTGCAAAGAAAAAAAGAATAAATGAGAAAAATTCTGTAAATAAAATTATTGAAAGATTAAATATAGAGAGCATTTCTGATACGGATGCAAGATATCTATCAGGAGGAGAGAAGCAAAAAGTTGCAATTGCTATGTCTATAATAGGAAATCCCAAGATAATTTTTTTAGACGAACCAACATCTCAGCTTGATCCAGTTTATAAAAATGAAATTGAAAATATAATTTCTGATCTTTCGAAAGATGATACGAAAATTTTTATGACATCTCACGACATATCACAAATAAAAAGAATTGGCGAGGAAATAATATTTTTAGATAAAGGTAAGATAATATTTAATGGAAGAGTAAAAGAATTTCTCAGTAAAAACACGAATGATCTAATAAAAAACTATATTAACTATGGTTAATTAAAAAAACTTAAGTTTTGATTAGCATGATTTGTAATATTTTTTTTAAAAAAATCATTTTTATTAATTATAGACATTCCAAAATTAATTAAATTTTTGGTAAAAGAATTTTCAAATGAATAAAATCTTTCAATTAATTCTAGTTGTTGCTTGGCCTGTAAATTAATGATTTTTTGATTTCTTGCATATTTGTCGAAGAACTTATTATTACCATACTCGTAGATAGGTGAATCAAATGCTTTGTTAATTTCAATAATATCTGACAAACCCAAATTCAGACCCATGCCTGCAAGGGGATGAACCGAGTGTGCAGAATCTCCAACAAAAATGACATTTTTATATTTATAGCTTTTTAAATTGTGACCAAGTAAATTAAAGTTTATCACGTCACCAAGAATATTTATTTTTCCAAAGCAGCCGTTTGTTATTTGATCTAAATAGCATGTAAGATTTTCCTTACAATAAATATTTGAATCATTAAATTTATTTCTAATACTTATAACAATTGAAAATTCATTATCACTTACAGGTAGAAAAGCAATTGGTCCATTCTCAAGAAATATTTGATATGCAGAATTATTATTTGAATTTTCCGTTTGAATGTTAAAAACAAAAGCTTTTGAATCATAGTCTTTTATCGAATTTTTTATATTTATCTGATCTTTTATAAAAGAATTCGTTCCTTCACAGCTAAAAATATAATCACCTGAATAGACAACTGAATTAGTTGCTTCTATCTCATAAATATTTTCGTCTCTTTGGATTATACTTTTAAGGTTTGCTTTATCAATAAGTTTAATGTTTTTGTCTGCCATTACCTCTTTGTGAAGGATACTTGTAATATCAGCACTTTGTGAGATAAAACCGATCTTTTGTAAGCCAGAATGAAAATTTAGACTATTTTTTTCTTCAAAGCTTCTATAAAAAATACCCATTTTTTTTATTTCGTTTATATATTTAAACTTACTCCATACTTCTATTTCTTCGAAGAAATTTTTTGACTTATTTGATATAGAATAAATCCTGTTCGTTAAATGACTTTTCTTTATATCCCTTTCAAGAATTAAGATTTTCTTATTTCTTTGAGAAAGAGAAAGGGCTAAGCTCATCCCAATTACACCTGCCCCTACTATTACAATATCCGTTTTCATTTATTTTTCATATCCGATATTAACTTATCCGAAAAATTCACACCTAGTAAATAGCGAATTACATCAGTTCTTAATGCCTTATTAGAGTCAATCATTAAAAGGAATAAGCTAATAAATTTATCTTTTACTATATTTCGTCCATGAACAAATGTAGACAAAAAGTCAGTGAATTTTACTATCCTTTTAACCTCTTTTTTTCTCTTACTCTCATAATCTGAAAAAATATGAGAGAAATCAATATTATCTTTACTAGAGAATTCTCTTATCATTTTAGTAATTTCTAAGCAATCTCGAACTGACAAATTAAAACTCTGTCCCGCAATTGGATGAAGTGTATGTGCTGCGTCTCCTAAGAGACATGTATTTTTATTTGTGAAGTTTTCATAAAAATTAAGCTTTAAAGGATAAGAAACCAAATTTTTGATATCCATAATTTCACCACACTTTGATCCTAAAAGACTTTGAAAATAGTACTTTAGTTTTGATTTACTAAGCTTATATATATAATTAGACTCTTCATGGTTTGTTGAATATATTAATGTCCATGAATTTTTTTTTCTAGGAATTACACCGAGAATTCCATCGTCGGTGAATCTTTCGAAAGCTGTAATAGAATCGTATGAGTTGGTAAGTATTTCGCAAACTATGGCATTTTGTTTATAGTCTTTTTGTATTTTAGGTTTAAATAAGTCTTTTACTATATCCAGTTGGGAACCGCTAGTAAATATTAATGCATGAGATGATATTATTTCCTCTTTTTTTTTGTTCATAAATTTAACATTGATAATATCATTCTGTATAACACTTAACACTTCTGATTGACTATAAACACTTATATTTTTCGACAACTTAATTCTCTCATAAAGCATATTTAATAGCCTTTTCAGAGGAATCTGATAGCCCAAACTATCAATATTTTCATCCTTAGCCCTCACAATGGTATTTCCGAAAATGTTTTTCTTTGAGATATGAATATTTTTAATTTCAGTACAATAGCTTTCTAATTCTCCCCATATACCCATATTTGAAAGAATAATTTTACTGGTATTTGATAAAACAATATGCCTATCATCATTAAAACTATTATAAAATTCCTGTGGATTCACATCAAAAATAGAAATTTTTATATCTGTGTCTTTTAGAAAATTACAAAATGTTAAACCTGTAAGGCCTGCGCCTACAAGAATGATGTCTTTATCAACCTTATTTTTCATTATTATTACAAATTTCCTCTATATGATTTCTTTTTTTTGGTAACTTATTTGTAAGAATTTCATTTCCATCGTCTGTAACTAATATATCATCCTCAATTCTTACTCCTATACCTCTCCATTTGCTTTCGACATTGCTATTAGATTTATTTATATAAACTCCAGGCTCAACAGTTATAATCATTCCAGGTTCGAATAAAATATTCTCATATTCACCAACATCATGAACATCAAGTCCTAGCCAATGGCCAGTTTTATGCATATAAAAGTCTTTATACAATTCTTTATTAATAACCTCTTCAAGACTTTCTTTCAATATTTTTAATTCGATCAAACCTTTTGATATCGTTTGTACGGTTATATTATGAAGTTCATCCCAAGTAATTCCAGGTTTTATAAAATTAATTGCTTTTTCTTGTGACTCTAAAACTAAATCATAAATTAATGCTTGTTCTTCCGAAAATTTTCCATTTACTGGAAAAGTTCTAGTGATATCTGAAGCATAGCCATTACACTCTGCCGCAGCGTCTATAAGAACAAGATCATTATCATTTAAAATTGAATTATTTCTAATGTAATGAAGTATACATGCGTTGTTTCCACCGCCAACTATCGACATGTATGCATAAGGCATATTATTTTTATTAAAGACATATTTGATTTCTGCGTCAAGTTCATATTCATATATGCCTGGCTTTGCTTTTTTCATTGCAGCCACATGTCCTTGAACTGAAACTTCTGCTGCTTTTCTCACCAAATCAATTTCATACTGAGATTTTACTAATCTCAATTTCTGCGTGATAGAATGCAGAGCGACTACCTTTTTAGGAAAAGAAAAACCAGTTCTGTTATTCATTGAGCTGTTTGCTATATTATTTGAGATGAAATTATCTAAATCTTCATTTATTCCTGATTCGATATAAAGTGTTTCTTTGTTTGAAATTAGATCAATGAGCTTTTTAATATAGTTTTCATAACTAAAAACTTCGGTAAATCCAAAACTATCTAAAATCTCGGAATTATCTAGTCTTTCGCCATCCCAAATTTTTTCTTTTTCAGATGTATTATCCCTAAATAAGATTGAGTGCAATTCATTATCTTTTTCAAAGATAACAAAGAGCAAATTTGGTTCACTTATTCCAGTCAAATAAAGAAAATCACTTTCTTGTCTGAATGGATTTTCCACATCTCTCGTTCTGAAATTCCTATTAGCAGACGATAATATAGCTATAGAATTAATAGCCATATTATTGACAAGAGCTTTTCGCCTTCTTTTAAGTTCCGTTAACTCCATTCTTTCCTTTACCTTAAAAAATTATTATAAATTATGTAATTTTTCTATTGACCTACATTGTTGGCAAGAATAATATATAGTTTATATGAATAATGATCACATAATATATGATTTAAATAAAGAGTTAGACGAATTGGAAGCCAAAATAGATCAGTTGTCTAAGAAATATCTAGATCTAAAAAAAGAAAACTCCTTACTCAAGGAAAGACAAGAAAGAGAAGTCTCTGAAAAATTTAAAATCAAAGAAAAAAATCAAAAAGTTCAAAATAAAGTTGAAGGAATCATCAACAGACTCCGATCACTGGAGTACAATCAATAATGGATAACCAAAGAAAAAAGATTCCGGTTACTGTTAAAATTTTAAATCAAAACTATGACGTATTCTGTTATGAGAATGAGAGAGAAATGCTAAAAAAGTCAGCAGAGCTTCTTAATGATAAAATGATGAAGACAAAAGCTGAAGGAAAAACAATAGGATTAGATAGAATAGCTGTTATTTCCGCGCTAAATTTTGCAAAGGATTCGTTAAGTCATAAAGATATGATAAATTCCATTAACTCGATTTCAAGACAAAAAATATCGGAACTAAATAATAAAATTGACGAACTGATTTTAGATTAATTTTTATATTTTATCTACTAGTTAAATTATTTCTAATTTGATATATTCAAAACAGTACTGGTATATTCGATACTATTATTAAATCTTTGTTCCTACTTTATAAATAGGGATTGAGTATCTTAGAGTAGGTGTGCAAGCCTAATTATTTAGGAAGCCTAATACTTTAGTATCAAACCCACTTGAACTCATGGGTTCAAGGAAAATTAATAGTAACGGTATACCGGTATTCTCTAATAATTCATTACTATATTCTTTTATATCTCAAATAAAATAAATTTAACAAACAAAAAAATAAGAAAAATCACTTAAATTTGAAAAAAATTAAAAAAAAGTTAAAAAAAGTTAAAAAACGAAAAAAAAGTTAGAAAAAAGTTAGAAAAAAGTTAAAAAAAAGTTAAAAAACTAAAAAAAAGTTAGAAAAACGTAAAAAAAATGTGCAAAAACGAAAAAAAATGTGCAAAAACGAAAAAAAATGAATAAAAAAACGTAAAAAAAAATTTTTTTAAGCAAAAATAAAGAAAATTGTAGACAAATTAGCAAAAAAACAACAAATAGAAAATTAATTTACCAAAATAAAGTAAAAAAATGCAAAAAAAAAATTATTTCTTCATTTTTTTATAATAATTATAAAAAATTCAATATTTTGTTAAAAAAAAAAGATTGTATTTTATAATTAGATCATTAAACTTTTATTTGTAAACTAACTTTAAACCAACTTTAAGTGTTTTGGAGGATTTAAATGGCCATTAAAC
>MDTG01018876.1_pt1 | contig 15901 bp, 15 predicted proteins | sample 811421 | NCBI WGS metagenome assembly MDTG01 (sample SAMN05326645, study PRJNA326480) | marine metagenome | isolation source: seawater | place: Pacific Ocean: South East | collected 2011 | reverse complement strand
ACAGCAATATCTATTTGAAGTATAGACAATTGAATAGTTATAGCATAACTAATCGCATTTAATGTAAACATAATATTAGCCAAAACTTGTAATTCCATTCTTGTGAAATCCTCGATTTTTTTTTGATTGGGGTTGTAAATATTAAATGTTAAAATAGGCATACCTAATTCATTGATAAATACTTTACATATGCGAAATATCATCGTATAAACAAGTAAAAAGCAGTATCTAGTCCAAGTATTTATTTTAATAGATATAACGATTAAATCATCATTAGGACCGAATCGATAATAGGTGCTATCCTTGTTGGCTAATAATACTGTGGGTATAATTACTGCTATTAATACTAATAGTTGACCCACAATACATATCTTAAGTCGTTGTTTTGGTGTTAGTTTTGTCATTGTTATCTATTATAGAATAATTTAAATACGTTTCAATTTAAATTATCTTGATTAATTTAGAACAAATAAAGTTTTCTAATATTATATTAAATGCAAAAAAATTTATATTTAAAAACAGCCGCTATAGGTGTTATTTTAAATGTGGTATTATCATTTGCTTTAGCACCATTTGCAACAAAGGAGGAAATTAAACCACCAAACGGAGATGCATCCAAATTATCCTTTAAGTCACAAGTTATGCACATGTTAGTTCATCACAAACAAGTAATAATCACTAGTTCAATAATTGTAGCTTTACTTACAGGGTTATCTTGTTATATTGCTTGTCGTATTTAAATAATTTAATTTTATTTAGATTAAATTATTTCCTTCGTCGTTTACGCGTCTTTTTTTTGCGGTGGCGTTTTCCACCTTGTTGCACTTGTTGTTCTATTTCAAATATTATGTACAAAGCATTCACAAGATATCCTAACGCTTGTTGATTCAAAGTCGTTATAAATACACGTTGTTGTTCTTCTCTTGTGTTCCACCAACCATTTAAATAATTTCTAAAATAAGGATTTGCTTGAAGTAAAATATATGTTTCATCATTTAAAATATCTAAAGGAAAATTTAACCCACCTCTTTTTTTACGGGTCTTTTTGTGGCGTTTTCCACCCTTATACAATTGTATAGATCGTTTACGTTTACAACTAAACTTTCCCCGTTTAAATCCTTTGCGATTTATAACCGATTTTGTGCATATTCCAATTGCTTCGCCTTTTTTTTTAGTTTTTACTTTTTCAATACAACTACAAAATTTCCTAGATATTGTTTTTAACGCATTTTTTCTGGTATGTTTTTTACTTTTATAAAATTTGTTTATTTTTTTATAGTCTCTTTTTGATAGTTTCTTCATACTTATAAATCATTTAGATTTTTTTTAGAGTTTACTAAATTGGTATCCGTAAAACCTCTATTAAATAATGTTTGTCTGGGTTCTTTTTTATGAACGGATTTTCTTTTACTTTTAAATATAGCTAAAGCCTTACGAGCTACAGCTGTTTTTTGTGCTTCAGATATTGGAATATGGGAGTTTTGTTTATCAAATGATTTTCTATTCGATACTCCTAATTTGTGTTGAGCCTGATTAACCAATTCAATGTTCATTCTATATTCGGTTGGTTTTGACCAAGATTCAAATGGATCCATAATATACTCAATAAATTCATTAATTCTTACCGGGTCAACTGGTTTAGAATAACAACAACTACTACACTTATGATTTTTTAATTGTTGTGCTGTCATTATTTCTTGTTGAAATATTTGATCAATAATACTAAAACTAGACTTTATCAATAAAATAGTTGAAATAATTTGCGTTTTATGTTTGTAAGCCTTTTTAAGTTCGTATGCTCTAGATGACTCATCACCATCATAATGGTCGCTTTTTACATATTTCATTTTATTTAATACATTTCTCAATTTAGTCAAATAATCCTTTTTACAATTTTGGATTTTTTTAATAATAGCAAAAACATTAATATTATAAATATTTGGATATTGATATCGAATACCACGTGGTATAATAAACTGATTTGTTTCTTTTATTTCTTTAATTTTTGTTTCAATAGTCATTAGTTTCTTTTTTACATCTGCATTTTCTTCTTCCTGGGTTTCCCCTTCTGCGCCAAATAAAAGCATTCTTCCAGATGAAAATTCACATAATGATTGCAACTTATCATATTGGTGCGATGAAATTTTATGCGCTTCTGACTGTGCGTCTAATTTCATATAATTAACAATTGCTAAAAGAAATGATATAAAAGCGTTTAATCCTGCTAGCATGGTAGCACCATAAATGACATTTACAGCCTCATTCGCACAAACACTAGCCACAGCCGATAAAAATATAGCGGGAAACATAAACATGTTTAATGTTGATACACACCAATTTTGGGCTTCCATATATATTAATTTTTGTCCTCTTACATAACTTGCTATAATATCAAATGCATCTGAAAACGTTTCATTTTCATTTTCATATAAAGCAGCCATATCTTTTTAAACTTGCTTATAAGATATTTTTTTATAATGTACATTCTCCCATTTTTGTTGTGGATCATCATCTACTCTAAATTCTTCGTATAATGTTTCATCAATATTTTTACCGATTTTAAGTGTTGGTTTACGCGATAATGTTTTTCTTTTAATTAGTTTTACTGGAAATTCTGCTTTCAAAGTCGTTCCAGATAAATCAATCTCACCAATATCCAGTTTTACATTATTTGAAACATCTGTCATTTAATTTCAAATAATATTAAAAATTATGAATCTTTCTGCAATTCTTGAATCGCATCTTTCATATTCGTTGTTTGTGCTAAGTTTTTCTTTATAACATCCCGTTGTTTTTTGCCAGATTTTGTAGATTTACTGTTTCCAGTTATTTCAGAAACTAATCGTTGCCAATGTTTCATTTCCTTGTCATTTGTTAAATAATTAGGATGTAATTCTTCCCATTTTTTTAATTCATGTATTTGTCGAACAGTTAAATCACTTAATGTTTTATCAATTTTTTCGTGCGTATTGTCTTTTAACCATTCGTCATCTTCCTTTACATAAAATTGCATACGTTTTTTATCACTACAATGTATAGGTCTTTCTGTTGGTGGTAAATCCTGTAATTGTTTTGTAAATATATTTTCAATTCCTTTTATATATCCATTTTCGCCCTGAAATACTAAATCATCTACTGTAATTTTTAATTGTTGAACGAAATCCTTTAAATTCATAGCATCTTTACAATGCTCATTTAAATAAACATTAATAGATATGTTATTGTTTTGCGTGTTATTATTTGTGGTATTTCCTAATTTTGGTATAATTTCTACTAATTTTTGAGTCTGAGACATTAATTTTTCATTTTGAGCAACCAACATTTTTATAAGATTTTTGTCAGAAATTTCACTCTCTAATTTTTGGACATTTTTTTTTGGAATTTCAGATTTTGCGGTTTTACCGCTAAAATTACCGCAAAATTCAACATTTTTTTTTATACTGTCAATACATTTTTTTTTATGACGCGATAACCCAGAACGATGTTTATATTCTTTCCCACAGTTTTTACAAGAAAATGCACAAGGGGTGTTATCATTGTTATCATTTTTGTTATCATTTTTCAAAGAAATATGTTTACGTGTCAAAAGATGACGCTTAAAATCTTTTTTATCAGACGATGAGAAGTCGCAAAATTTACAATAAAATTTTGGTGCTTTTTTTCCGGTTTTTTTTGTTATCATCATGTTATCTTATATATGGTAATATAAAAAACCGCTAAAGCCCTTTTTTTATAATATTTTTCCTCGATTTAGTGCTTTTTTTTCAGTAGTCGTAGTGCCTTTTTTTCGGCTTACCATAAAACGCCTACATAAAAATTAACTAAAAAACGGCAAATTACCTAGAATGTTGAAGGAATCGCTGAAAAAAAGGAACTAAATCGAGGGATTTTTTAGTTTTAAACTTTCTCTATATACAAAAAATGGACATTTATAAATGTCCAAAATTGATTTTCTGAAATACTTTGGATAAAAAAAACGCTCGATTTAGTTCCGTTTTTTTAGTGCCTTTTTTTCAGTAGATTGTACAGAAATAAAAAAAATATATTTTTAGTACATAAATGGCTTCAATAAAAAATACAATAACTCATGTTTTAAATAATGACAAAGAAATATTTGATTTATTGAAACAAATATTAGATGTAATAGATATATCTACAAAAAACACTGAAACTATTTATAAAGATTTAGGTTTAGTAATCGAAGAAACGAAAACTACATCAACGATTTCACGTATTATTAAATATAAAAAAAATCGACGAAAGGACAAACAAGATTTAAAAGGTTTTCGAGATTTGTATTGGATACCGCCAAAAATGATTGATCCTGTTATCGATATGTTCACTAACACAACCACTTTACAAAAATACAAGAATTTTTTATCTACTTTAGAAATATGGGGTGCAAATAATAAAGTGGGTAAAGCAGGTATAAAAATAGATTTGATTTATAAGGACCTTTTTTTATTTTTATTATTCCCTTTATTAATGAATTCATCAAGTAAAGAATACTTAGAAGATTATGTTTCAGAAGAATACACAAAATTAAAACAAGATAAAAGAATAATAAATTATCCAGAAATAATAAAATTAATATTAGACCGTAAATGGGGAGGTTCTATATTAAATAAAGACAATGAATATAGAATACATTCTATTTTAGATTTTTCCGATTTAAATATTAGATTAATTGAAAGAATGTTAGCTGGATTAAGAGTGAACTATGATGTTGTTGTTGACATTAACCCTATAGACGGTAATATATTTATACCATTTGAAAACATACCAAAAATAGTGCTGGGGACGCTAGGAAAAATAGATACAATTGGGCAATTGGCATCCTTTTTATTTTTAGGAGGTTTTTTAATTAATGATTTTTATAGAATCATTCATGATGCATCTTATTCAAAAAATAAAGACACTAAGCCATATATAGGTAAATTATTAACAATGCAATCTTTTTTAAATCACGATAATACTATTACAATAAATACAAATTCGAAAACTATTTGGAGTGAAAATGTACCCAATAATATTTTTGGAAATATAATAAATATAAATACAATTCATTTATTTAGCGATGGTAGTGAATGGAATGTTTTTGATTTAAATTTTTCTTTTAAACATAGAACCAACACTACACGTAAACCCAGTGCAGGCACGATTCTTTTCGATTGTTTAAAAATGCTTACTATAATGCCACAAATCCAAAGTTCTATAACTGGTTTTAAATTTAGTAGTTGGGTAAAAAAATGGGATAATAACGATTGGATTGATGTCAATATTAATTCCCTTGATATTTCTCCTAAAAAAGGGTATAGTTATATTATTACTAATAAAAAAGAGAATTATATTGATAGTTCACTTACTGACGTCGACATTGATATCGATATAAATATTGGCGGTGATGAATATCGTGGGAAATACTGGGAGTCTAATTATTTCGCGGACGCGGTGCCTCCCGAACCTTTCAAAATTATAGAATGGAGCAGATGGGATTCGGACAATAGAAAAATTTGGACTAAACATAAAACTAAAGTTGATAAAAACTACGGTAAATATGAGCCCAAGGAAATTCAAGTTGCTATAATGCGAACTGAAACGAGAACCAAGACATGGAAAAATATGAATTCTGAAGAGAAAAAACTATGGAACGATCAAAACGGATATTCATTTGACCCTAGCGAAATAAGAAACGGGGCAGTTTCGGTAGGTTTAATAGAAGATTCAAAGTGGGATTATAATACAAAACTTTGGTCTAATATGACGAATGATGAGAAATATGAATGGCGGAAAAAAAATCCTACCAAACTTGATCCCGCGGATTCTGCTTCGATTATTGTTCCTAGGAAAACAACGAATGAATATGTGTGGTCCGCAATGACTTATGAACAAAAAGAGGAATGGAAAAACCAAAATAGATATCCGAGAACGCCTTATACTAATTCAGTTCTTCAATTTAAAGAAATAGTTGATTCAGGCAGCAAAGAATGGAAATCGTGGGATGCAGCATCAAATGAAGAAAAGCAAAAATGGAATAATTCGAATTATGATAATTTCGAATCAATGATTCTGGACAAAACACCAGTAAATATACCTGTTGATAAACTAAGATGGTTTATTGAACAATCGAAGATAAAACAAATACAAAGTAAAAAATATAACTCAATTGAAAAAAAAAGTGTTTTAATTAATTTGGACGGTGCATATTTGCAGAACAGATTTTTCAGGAAGCAAGTAGAAACCCCAGCAATATTTGTTTCAAAATTTTATAATAATTTAACAATTGGTGATGATTTTGAAACAAAACAACATATCGAAATACGAGACTGGCGTTTCATTTATGAGTTGGTGCATCTTTATTTTAATACTGATAACATATACAATATACCTTCTTTAAATCAAACACTGTGGAAATCATCGCTTAAAAACAATTTACTTGGTTTGGCAAAAGAGATATATATGAACAAAATGTATATACTAGATTTTACACATACAACTGTACATTATACCTTTATTAAGGAAGAGAAAGGGGTAAGTGAATATACGATACAACCAATTTTTGGAAACTTCACTAAATTTATAAAAGATATTTTTTATTCAAATAACATATATAATGATGCAGGTGAACTTTTAACAAATATAATTTTTAATCCAAAAAGTGTTTATAATAAAAGTTTTGAAGAAATTAAAATAAAATATGATATTTTTCAAGATATAAAAGGTAAAGAAAATTATCCGCGTGATCAACAAAAATATTTTGTTCCTAGAAAAGATGAAGAAATAACTGTTAATGTAGAAAATATGTATCCGGATATAATGGAATGGATAAAAATTCAAAATTGGTTAGGGGGGGGCCAGTACGGAGAGAGTGTGGTGAGAAATTTAAATCTTCCAATACCCAAAAATTTTATAAAAAACCCGAATAAAATTGGTAAACAAAATAAATTTAATCATCTAAGTAATATGGCAGATTATTTTATTGTTCACGGTAATCCTTTTTTATTTACTGATGTAGATAATAACTTCATTAAAACTTTTAATAACAGTAGTAAAATATTTATTTCATATTATAGAATAGTATTTAACTATATATTTAAAAATTTAGACTCTATATTAAAAAACGATTTGAGTAAACCGTTATTCATTTTAGACCATGCCCTTATGGAAAAACAAATGATGAAAATTTATCAAAAAAAAAATAGCTTTTCAACCATTGCAGACCAAAAATGGGTAAAATCATTTGTATTAAATGATGATGATGCTGTGAAAATTTATAATAAATTGTATAGTTTTGATAAAGATTATTTTTATTTATTTTTAGAAGAAAAATTAACTTTATTGTGGAAGGATATAAATACAGAGCAATATTTAGGTGATGATAAATTGTCTTATCAAGATTTATATAAAAATATATTTGAACTCATAATAGACGAAAATAAAATAAACATTAAGCAAACAAAAAATAATCTTGAGTTTTTTACAACAAAACCATTTTGGAATAAACATTCCGGTCTTCAATACACAAATACAGGTTGTTATACAATAGGTTTTAATTTGGATAGCACTTCATCTTCCTCCAATACTTTAATATATAAACAAAATCAAAGAAAATATTTTACTTTCAAAAGAGATAAATTTATAGAATATGATAAATCCAACATGCCAAATGATAAGAAGTTGTCTCAGGAAATATTTCAAGATTTCGAGTTAGATACAAATGAGGTAATTACATATTGGAAAAATATGCAGGATTTATATACGTGGGAATCGGTAAAAACATTTAAAAAGAATATTTTAAAAATCATTTATCCAAATATGGATAAGAAAAAACTGAGTAAGGAAGAACGATGGAAATCACCTGTAATTGATAAATATATAGTATCTGAACAATTGGGTATTAAAACAGTATATCAAATGCCACTTAATGAATTTGATACTACTATGTTTTATTTGGCTTCTATTTTAAAAATGATACCTGATATAGAAGAATTTATTAATCGTGGAAATAAAGGTGATTTTAAACGTATAAATACACCAAATGATTTTTGGAAACATTTGACTCTTTTTTTACCTCAAGCATTGATGCCTATAGTAGAAATATTAAATCCGGAAAATATAAGTTATAATCCTGCATTAAATGTTATAAGTATAAATTTATATATGTTGGGCGATTTAATAGATATAATAGATAGTGAAAATAGTGGATTAAAAGAACGAGTGGCAGAACATGCTGTTTATTTATTTATTTTTACTTTATTTTTACATGATTACATATTTATATTGTTTAACAGACAAAAATTAATTACTGTATTGGGTGGTAAAACAGCATCAAATACAAGTTTTAGAGATACGTGGAAGGAAAACTCAAATATTTTAGGTATTTCAAAGGGTGAGCCTGAGCCGGGTAAAACAAATACTTGGCATGAATTTAATAGAAAATATTGGTATGAATATGGTAATTTAGAATATAAAACAGTTTCACATCAAGAACTAGATATTAAAAAGGAATTATTGAAAGATATCTTGGACGATAAAGGAAAAACAAAGTCAAAAGAGATAATAGATTATAAAAAGTCAGGGTCATCATTATATCCTAATTTTTACATGATAAATACGCTTTTATATAGATATGAACACAACAAATATGGTCCAATATATTTTATTCATGATCCAACGGCTAGAGAAATAAATTTACAAATAATTATTCCTTGGGTAAAATTTTTAAAAAAAGCTAGTTCGCGTATAAGTAAACGGGAAAATAATACAGTTTCACAAGAAAATAATATAGTTTCACGAGAAAGTAAAAATACTTATAGAAATATTAAAATAAATGATATACCCATTTATCAAAACAACAAGATTGAAGCTTTAAAAAAGTCAATAAAAGAAATGAGTGATAAAATTAAAACCCAAAAGAAGACTTGGGAAAAATATAAAACAGATTCAAAAGATGATATATTAAATATGGATATAAATAACAAAATAAAAAATATAAAAAAAGATATAGGCAATTTAGCAAACGATATAGGCAATTTAGCAAACGATGTAGACGCTAATTCAGAAGCATTAAAGGTTTCAAAAAAAATTGAAACTTTATTAGCCCTTACCGGTTTCAAAAAAGATTAATAAACTTGTTTCCAATAATTGTGATGATAATTACATTTCATTATGATTATTTCATCAAAAACACATTCAAATACTTTGATATTTCTCTCCACTTTTTTTAATTCATACTCATGAATTGGAATTTTATATTTATACAAGAAAGAAACATGCGCGTTTTTAGGCCACCATTCTGGTTCCTTTTGAATATTTTTATTTGAATATTTTATATTGTAGTAAGCAGCATGAAATCCATTTTCATTCGTGTTTATAATAGGATTTATTAATTCTACGCGAATAGGAGCTCTGTCAGAAATCGAATCAAAAAATTGTTTTGCTTTATATAAGTAATTGAATTTTGTTTTAATAGACATATGAGCTTTAAAACCGTTTGTATATTCGTCCCAGATACTATTTTTTTTACTAGTTAACCATATACAGTATTTAAAAAACATTGTATATAGTTATGATATTATCTTTTGTTTAATGCTTGCAAAGCACCGTTTTTTTCTTCTAGTTCTTTCATTTTATTAAATCTGTTGGAACAAGTATAACCGCAAAAATATCCCCCATATTTTACAGTGGTAGAAGGCAAAGGAACCCATACACCCTTTTTAAAAATACCTCTTACACATCTATTACATAATTCGCACATTTTTGCGTTTTCCATACTCGAAATATCAATCATGCTAGATAATATATTGTTTATATTTAAATTATTACAAAAAGAATATTTTAAAATCAATTTATTTCTCTTTTTAATATATGACTCCATATAGTAGGATGCTTTTGGGTATAAAACCCGGTGTAATTTTCATACCTAGAAGGTTGATTTTTCCAAAAACCTATTTTAAATTAATAAAAAAAATATTCTTTAGAAGATGGAGGAGAAATATAACCGGATGGGTAATAATATAAATATAATTATGTAGAATTATATTTATTTAATTATAATTTATTGACTGGTATTTTCTTGAACTGTAGAGGTAGGATTAGGAGGACCCGCTCTTTGAAATACTTTAATGCACTCCCAAAGTTTTGCCGATTCAGGCATTGAAAAAGCGCCTCTTCTTTGAGCAGCATTTAAGAAGGTTACCATAACATTCAATGCTGTGTTTTCATTGTTTACTTCAACATCTAATAAATTAACTTGTTGTTGTGTTTCAACTTGTGGTGTTTCTACTTGTGAAGTCGTAGTTGGTGTTTCAGATACAACTGTGTTTTCTTGTGATTGTGTGGTTTCGACTGTTTCGGACATTATAATAGAATCAAATGCAATATTTTTAAGTATTTTATTTATTAATATTTATATTAATTGCTAATATTTTCTAATTTAATTTTTAATGGTTTTACTTGTTTTATTTTACTTATTTGAAAAAATCTATTATATTTCTTTTTTCCAGTATCTGTATAACCAGCACTTTTACGTATAGGTGCCATATGAAAGTTTTTTGCTTTTAAAATTTGTCTTACTAAATTTAAAAGAGGCCACTTTTGTGTTTTAAATGCATCATTTTGTAAACTTGTCAAAGAAGATGAACTGAATATTTGTTTTATTTCTTTAATTTCTTTTTTTATTGCATCATATTTTTCTTCAGTTGTGAAAATATCTCTAGGAACCAATAAGCCGTTTATATTGTTAAAATCATCGAATATAATACCGCATTTATTTAAGAATTCAATAAGTATTTTATCATTTTCTGCCATTAATTTAAATACTATTATTATCTTTAAATAAAAGTAATTTCATTTAATAATATATGAATGATAGGGAAATGTTAGATTATTTATTTTTTGCTATAATATTTTGTGGTGTTTTTGATATGCTTTTAATTATTTTTTCGGGATGGAATGCAAGATGGTTTAAGTTGCATGCTTGTGTTAATTCATTAATTGTAGGTTTGACCATTGATAATGTGTATATGATGATACAAAATCCACAATGTGGTTTCGATAAAAAAAATACTCATATTGATGGTATATTTACAGTAGCATTACATATATACCATTGTTTATTTTTTAAACTAAAAACAATTGATTATTATCATCACGGATTTTCTGTTTTTATTCCAGTTCTTTTGGTTCCTAATATTACTTACAGATTCAATAGTTTATATTATTTTACATTATCAGGATTACCCGGTGGTTTGGATTATTTAGCATTAACAATGGTGAAATATGATTATATGGATAAAATAACCGAGAAAAAAGTATCCTCTTTATTAAATTCGTATATAAGAATGCCTTTAGGAACAATAGCTTCATTTTATACATATACAGCAGCAGTAAATGAAAAGGATCCTATTATTTTTTCAAGTTTAAGCATAATGTGTTTTTTAATTTATTACAACGTTTCTTATTTTGGAAAATTAGCAATAGAAAATTATGGCAAAAATAAACGTCAATTACTAAACTAATTCTATGCTTTTATTTATTTCTTGCTTATTTTCCTTTTTTGATATACAAATAATACACGGACACATTTTTTTAGTTATGGGTATAATACAATCTTTTATACAACATCCCATAATGATAAATATTGAAAATAAAATAAGTCCAGCTATTATTAATAATAACCATATCAATATACCTATAAAAATTGCTCTGATTAAACTTAAATTCATTATACTATTTAGTAATTTAAGTTTAATATAATTTAAAATATGTTTTAATCCAATAAACATTATATTATTTTATATTATAATGGAAAACACTAATGTATTGAAAACAGCCCTAGGTGTAGGTGTTTTAGGAACTGCTGCTGTAGCTTTAGGATTTTATTATTTTAATGAAGATGATACAGAAGTAGAAAGCGAATTGCATCCAATCGAATCAACTACATCTAATGTAGATAAAGAACCAACAGAAACAACAAGTATTGCCGCTGATGTAATAAACGAAATTGCGTCAAAAAAATCACAAATGCAATCATTTTGGGAATCTACTTATAAAACTATTTCCCAAACAAACGATGATAATACAACTCAAGAAAATAATGATATTATTAACAATTAATACTAATTTATATAAAAAATAATAACAATATAAATTAGTATATGGAAGATTTATCAGTATCTATATTCATTGATAATAAAAATAAAAAAACAACCCCAATAACTATACCAAAAAGAAAACCTGCAATTTGGATACCAGATAAAAAAGTAAATAGATGTTTTAATTGTAATAATAATTTTAATTTATTAACAAGGAAACATCATTGTAGAATTTGCGGTAGAATATTTTGCAGTTATTGTACGAAATTTACTAGTAAATTAAATGACTTAGTAAATACAACAACGCCCCCGCAAAATTATAATAGTTATTATTTATCGTATTTAAATCCTAGAGAATATTTTCAAACCATAAGATTATGCCACAATTGTTATGATGATATAGGTATCATTGATAAATCGGAATTTTATATCATATTATTTTCACACTTACCAATTTCGATAAGTAATTTAATGGAAATGAGAGTAATATCAAAAGAGTGGTGTTCGAGTATTAATTATATATTAACTACATTTCGTAGTATTCAATATAAACTACCTTCTCAAAAATATTCAAAGTTAGAAAAAACTATATTATGGAATCATAGATTTGAATTTTATAAACATTATTATTGGATTTCAAAGTGTTTAACAGCAAATGATGATAAGCCTGATATCGATAAAAAAGAAATTATCAAATATTATATGACATCAAAAAAATTTTACAAATGTAAACATTTGTTGTGTAGATCAGGATGTCGTAATGTATGTTTAAGTCAAAATTTTTTAGAATTGTGTTTTTATAGTGATATAAAAAATAAATATATGTTAGAATTTATTAAACAAGAATTAAAGGGAAAAAATGAAAATTTTCTATCCTACTTAATGCCTTGGTTGGTGCAAATAACAAGAACAAATATTGATATTGGATGGGAAATAATATTAGAATGTTTCTTTAATGAAGATTTATCTTATTTGTTTTATTTTGAAACTAAATTTTATATGAATACACTATCTACTAACAAAAAATTAAAAGAAATAATTCAAAAATTTTATTTACATATATCTGAAACGATGCGAAACGACCTTAGAAAAACCGACGAATTCATAAAATTTGTTAAATTATTAATAACGTGTCAAGTCTCAGAACAAAAAATATTAGTAAACGAATGGTTTGAACAAAATAATGAAGTAAAAATACCTTGGAACCCCAAATCGATTTGTATAAATATAGACGTAGATAATATAAAAATATTACATTCTCAGTCAAGACCACACGTTGTTCCTCTTTTGTTAAAAAATGGAAGCACGCTAAATATTTTAGTGAAAACAGAAGATCTACGTAAAGACAAGTTAACTATGTATATTTCCAAATGGATAGGTATTATTTGTCATGATGTAGTAAAAATGAAAACATATAATGTTCTTACATATGATGTAGATTATGGATGGATTGAAATGATTCCTAACGTGAAAACACTTTATGATTTAAATTATGGAGATAATTTGACGTTAACCAATTATTTAATGGATAACAACCCAAACGTAAAAGTATCTATGTTAAGAGAAAATTTTATAAACACATGTGCAGGTTCTTGTGTATTATGTTATATATTAGGTGTAGGTGATAGACATCAGGAAAACATTCTTATTACAAAAAAAGGAGAATTAATAAATGTAGATTTTAGTTATTTATTAGGAGAAGACCCAAAACATGTTCAATGTGAAATGAAAATAACTAAAGATATGCTTGAAATGTTGGGAGGAATAAATTCTGCTAATTTCGTTAAATTTAAAAGTAAGTGTATAAATGTTTATAAAAAAATTCGAAAACATTCTAGTTTATGGTTTTTATTGTTAAGTTATTTGTCTTTTAATGAACCACATATAGATAAATTTTATGGGAAACACGAAATGATAAAAGAACACGTTATTGAAAGACTAGTTCCGGGAGAATTTGATGATGAAAGTTCTATGCAAATTGTAGAAATAGTAGACAAATCTTCAAATGAAGGCTATGTATCAAAATTTTCGGATTGGAGCCATCACGTGGCAAATAAAGCAAAAGAATGGGGAGAGATGTTTAATTTTTCAGATTAATATTATCTAATAATAATATATTATGCCAGTAAATGGATTTTGGGATTTTTTAACACAATTTAATGTTATTGGTTTATCAGTAGCATTTATTATTGGTGAAAACATTAATAATCTAGCCAAAGCATTAATAGATGATTTATTAATGCCTTTTATTAATCCACTATTAAATAGAATCACAGGAGACGAAGGATTAGAATACAGATTACCGGGTGGCATCGAACTACATTTAGAAAAAATAGTTAGTAGCTTTATAAAGTTCATGTGTTTATCATTGGTAATTTATACTCTTATCACGCTAGGTCTTAAATTAGAAATACCAACGGCACAAGTAAAAATAATGAATTTCGCAGAATTAACAAAAAAACAACTTAATGCAAGTAAAAAATTATAATATAATTTAATTATTTTATTAAATAAATTATATGTTAAATATCATCTTCATCAAAACCGCATATACATTGAACGAAACTTATAAGTATAAGCACACCAAATAAAATGGCAAATACAGTGAAAACAACAAACAGGAAACCAACTACTGCAAGAATTAAAAACCAGTATGTAAAGAACGGTAGACACCAATCATTTTTACTTGTATTTATATCTACTTCGGGAATAGCGCAAACATAAATATCGAATATTGCTCTAAAACAGAATGCAATTAATGTTGCTTGTAATACTCTAATTAATATTTTTTGTTCAAGAAATTTTTTTTTTAAGAATATTAAATTTCTTGTATATTTTCGTCTTTTTTCTATGGCTAATTGTATGATTCTTTGTAAGAATAAGCTGGCGTGTAATGGATGATTTAAATTTTTTACACAAGATATGCGGCACTTGCAATTATCAGAAGTAATGCAAATGCAATAGTAAGGACAATCTCTAATTCGTCCTATCCTTACTTGCTCTGCTTTTATTGAGTCATTAAATGGCCATTTAATGCGACAAGCGGGACAAATCATTCTGGTCATTTCTTCATTTAATTCTATTAATCTTTGTTTTTCTTTTCCTATACATTTAAAGCACATGACGTAATCACAATTATTATTTACAGGACAAGTCAATAATTTACTTGGGCAACATTCTGTTAAACACAATTGACAAGTTGGGATTTCTCTGACTTTAGGATTTCCGTTCTCAATTGGTTTTATTTTTGTTAAGTTCATTGGATTTATTTCCATTTTTTACATCGATTAAATTTATAGTAATAAAATCAATTTAATTTAACATAATAATATATATGACATCAGTGGCTACTCAATCATTAGTTGATAACTTTACAGATAGAACAGGAGTTGTAATTGAACGGGGTAATTTTTTAGTTGTAGAACATATTAATTCACAAAATGAAAATTTGAGAAACACGAATGTAGCATATTCATTTTATCGTGTTTTAGATGTAAAACCGAATGAAATTACATATGGTTTTTTATTTTATGGCAATCGACATTTTAAAAATGTGCCATTAGAAAATTACCATGTTAATAGGATGCAAACTAAAACAGCACAAGAATTTAATAATATCAAAAGTTTGTTTAATGTGTATATTGTAAGAGATGAATGGCAGACAATATTTGATAAAGTAAAAAACGATTGGGAACTTAATGACATACAGGGTAGAGATTTTCACAGACGTATGTCTCCTCTTCAAGAAGAAAGAGGACCAACACCACCACCACAACAACAAGGGGGAAAAAAAGAATTTAAAAATT
>MDTG01298191.1_pt1 | contig 15902 bp, 10 predicted proteins | sample 811421 | NCBI WGS metagenome assembly MDTG01 (sample SAMN05326645, study PRJNA326480) | marine metagenome | isolation source: seawater | place: Pacific Ocean: South East | collected 2011 | reverse complement strand
GTGGTGGTTCCAGCCAGCAGCAGGCCGGCTCCGATGATCGCGAGATGGTGTCGCATGGGTCGTGCTCCTCTTCCCCGGAGTAGACCTTCTATGGAAGCCATTTGAGTGAATCACGGCCCCGTATGCAACAACAAAGGCGATCGGCCTCGAAAAAGGGCCCGGAGCCCTCTGGAGAGGATGTCTCCACGAGGGCTCCGGGCCTGATCGATGTCACTCCGGTCGTCGTCTACGAACATGTGCCCCAGTTCGAGATGACGGTGAGCAGATCGTCGACACCGACGGTGCCGTCGAAGTTGAAGTCGGCGGACGCCTCGTCGGTCGCCCAGGCGGAGATCACCGCCAGGAGGTCGGCGACGTCGGTCGCTCCGTCGTCGTTGGTGTCGCCTGCGCAGGTGCACCAGTCGTCGAGGTCGACGGCGCCGCCGTCGACCCAGCTTCCGAAGCAGTGCGCTCCCAGCGTGGTGCCGACCATGTTGCCGCAGAAGCGGACGTTCTCCAGCGTCGGTCCCGTCGGGTCGCTGCAGGCGAGCCCTCCGCCGGCCGACTGGGCGTTGTTGTCTCGGATGATGCAGTTGCGGATGGTGGGGGTGCCGTCGACCCGCAGCCCGCCACCGAGCGCGGAGTAGCCCTGGGTGATGGTGAAGCCGTCGATGACCGTCGAGGAACCTTCCGATGACAGCAGTTCGATCACCGGCCGGGCGTGCTCGCCGTCGAGGATGGTCGCCTCGGCGCCGGCGCTCGAGCGGAGCGTGATCGCCTTGCCCGCCAGATCGATCACCGCCGAGCCTTCGCCGGAGTAGCGACCGGCAGCGACCAGGACCTGCTGGCCCGGGTTGGCCGCGTCGATGGCCTGCTGGATGGTTGCGTATTCACCGGGCACGTTGAGCGTGCCGTCCTCGTCGCCCGAACCGTCGTAATCGAGGTACAGCGCGTTGTAGCCGATGTTGGAGCAGCCGTACTCGATGCGCATGTAGCCGTCCTCGCCCCACCAGTCGCCCCAGGAGTTCCGCATGAACCACACGCCTTCGGTTCCCTGGGCGTCGTCCCAGCCCACGAGCACCACCGCGTGGGTGATCGGATCGGGATCGTGGGCGTTGAACACGCCGCCGGTGTAGGCGCTGAACGCACCGTTGGTGGTGATGCAGACCGTGATCGGTCCGTGATCGAGGATCGCCTGCTTGAGCTGATCGTCGGTGGGCGTGCCCCATTCCGGGCCGATGAAGGACCAGCTCTCGATGGTGTACGGATGTTCGTAGGGACAGCCGCAGAAGTCGTCGGAGGCCAGGTACGGGAAGTCCTGTTCGACCACGGCGCCGAAGCCGCCACATTCGTCGACGTACAGCCCGTCGCGCTGCAGGTAGTTCGCCGCGAAGCCGGGCCACTGACCGCCGCAGCCGCCGAGGCCGCAGCAGCTGACGAGCCACTGCTCGGAGAGATCGCGGTTCAGGCCGTCCTTGATCAGGATGTTGCTCTCGAGGCTTCCGTAGAGGGCGAACGACCAGCAGCTGCCGCAACCGCCCTGGCTGCGGACATCGGTCATGTAGTTCACTCCACCGACGTTGCGCCAGTCGAAGGTGGTCGGCAGCGGGGTTCCCCGCGGCGGCGCGTCGTCGAAGGCGGCGTCCTTGCGCCAGTTCTCGGCGCCCTCGACGCCGTTGATCTTCCAGAGTTCCTGGCGGAACGCCTCGGTGTCTCCGACCGTGAACGTCCAACCCTTCGCCTCGGCTTCGGCCTTCATCGTGTTCAGGGTGCCCGCCTGCTCGAGGGTGATCTTGGTGGAATCGATCTGAGCCAGAGCCGGAAGGCAGAGGCTCAGAGCGATTCCCGTGATTGCGATGCGTGAAGAAGAGGCGGATCGGTTCCTGTCGTCGTGGTGATGTGCCATGTGTGTGCTCTCCGTTCTGGCCTCGGGAAGGCCTTTGGTTGATGTACCCATGAGTACATACGTCGTCCCTTCGGCAACTCGGCAAACCAATCGAGTAATTTTCGAACCCACAAAAACGCCCCCTGCGTATCCGTCAGGGGGCATCGGAAGGTGGTTGTGGTTCGAGTCGGACGAAGGGCGGCTCACCCGCCGATGACTTCCTGGCCGTCCATGTACGGACGCAGGGGTTCGGGAATGCGGACGGTGCCGTCGGCCTGCTGGTGCATCTCGAGGATCGGAATGAGGATGCGGGGGCTCGCCACGACGGTGTTGTTCAGCGAATGGCAGAACACCGTCTTGCCGTCCTCGCCGCGGTAGCGGAGATTCAGACGCCGGCACTGGAAGTCGTAGAGCCGCGATGCCGAGTGCGTCTCGCCGAACTCGCCCGAGGGCCGGCCCGCGTCGTCTTCGCCGCCTCGTCCGGGGATCCAGCATTCGATGTCGATCATGTCGGCGTTCTTCATCCCAAGGTCGCCCGTGCAGCACTGCAGCAGGCGGTAGGGCAGTTCCAGAGCCTGCAGCAACTCCTCGACGATGCCGATCATCGCCGCATGGTGTTCGCGGCTCTCCGCTTCGTCGGCCCGGCACACGACGACCTGCTCGACCTTGTCGAACTGGTGGATGCGGTAGAGCCCGGCGGTGTCCTTGCCCGCGGCGCCCGCTTCGCGGCGGAAGCAGGTCGATACGGTCGCGTACTTCAGGGGCAGTGAATCAGCGTCGAGGATCTCGTCTGCGTGCAGCCCCATGAGTCCGACTTCGCCGGTTCCGGTCAGGTAGAGATCCTGACCCGGTCCGGGCGTGCTGTCGGCGTCGATGTGGTAGGTCTGTTCGCGGCCGCCGGGAAAGAAGCCGGTTCCGGTCATGGCCTGCTCGCGGACGATGACCGGCACCGAAGTTGCGCGGAAGCCGTGGCGGCGCGTGATGTGGTTCATGCCGAAGGCGAGGATCGCCTGGTGCAGGCGCATGCCGTCGCCGGTCAGGGCGTAGCTGCGGGAACCGGCGACCTTCACGCCGCGTTCGAAGTCGACCAGATCGAGTTCGTCGACGAGTTCCAGATGCGTCCTGGCCGCAAAGCCGCGGTTGGTCTGCCAGTCAGCGTCCCAGTCCCAGCCTTCCGGAGCCCAGCGGCGGATCTCGATGTTCTCTTCGGCGGTCGCTCCGACGGGGACGTCGAGATCGGGCGGCTGCGGGACATGGAGCTGGAGGGTCCGCCATTCCGGATCGATCGCCTCGATCGATTCATCGAGCTGCTGGATCCGCTGCTTGAGTTCGGCGGGGCGGGCTTCGAGTTCCCCGACCTGGGCCTCGAGGGCGGGGAGTTCGTCGACGGAGGCCTTCTTGAGTTGTCCCTTGAGCTTGCCGAGCTGGGGGCCGACTTCCTTGCCGATCCGCTTCTGCTCGGAACGAAGCTGTTCCTGCTCCGCAAGCAGGGCGCGCCGCTGCTCGTCGAGTTCCAGCAGCCGGGGAATGTCCACGTCGCTTCCCTTGGCGCGTGCGCCGTCGATGAAGCGTTGGGGGTCGTCGCGGAGGGCCTTCAGATCGATCATGGGGTATGCATGGTACCGAGGGAGGGGCCTGTTCGTCGCGGGCTCAGGAAGGACGCCTTCTGCGGTAGCTCGGGGGGGCCGCCCATCTCATCTTGTCGATGAGGATTCTCCAGTACGGCTCGCGGCTGCAGGTGACGAACTGGACGCTCCGGCGGTGTCCCGAGATGCGGAGTCTGTCGCCGGCCTCCACGTGGATCGAGTCCTGTCCGTCGATGACCACGGTGGTGCCTTCGTTGGCATGCTCGATGACGACGTCCAGCGACGATTCCTCCGACATCACGAAGGGCCGGAATCCCAGTGAATGCGCAGCGAGGGGGGTCACCACGATCGCTTCCATCGACGGCGAGACGATCGGGCCGCCGGCGGAGAGGTTGTAGGCGGTGGATCCGGTGGGGGTGGAGACGATCAGTCCGTCACCGGAAAGCGAGGGGCCACCCTGGCCGCCGATGTCCAGGCTCAACTGGATCATCCGGAACGGAGGCCCGGCGGTCAGGACGCAGTCGTTGATCGCGGGAAGGCCGAGCACGTCTCCCGCCGCACGGTGGATGTCGACGTTGAGGACGGAGTGGCGGCGTCGCGGTGGATCGCCTGCGAAGACGAGTCCGGCCTCCTCGCGCAGCGACTCGGCATCGAACGAGGCGAGGAATCCGAGTCGTCCGCAGTTGATGGGGACCAGGGGGACATCGTGCTCGATCAGCCGTCTCGCCTGCTGGATCATGGTGCCGTCGCCGCCGACCACGACCGCGAGTTCGACGCCGTCCAGGTCGGCCGGTTCGATGACGCCGTTGCCGGGGGGGAGTTCGCGGACCGAACCGCACCATCGTTCGAGATCGGGCTGCAGGTTCGCCACGACCTCGTCCACCTCGGGGCGGGACCGATCGGCGATCAGCAGGATGTTCGGAGCAGCGGGCATGGTTCCCATCGTAGCCGCATCGTCACCCGGTCAGGAGACGAGTCCCTTGGTCAGCCGCATGAAGGCCGTCTCGAGGTTCAGGGGCTCGGGTTGGAAGGATCGGATCCTGAATCCGCTGGCGACCAGCCGGCTCGGCAGATCGGAGAGGTCGGTGATGGTCTTGCCGTCGAGGGTGAGTTCGATGACCGGTTCCGGGCGGTCCTCCAGCAGATCGACCGTGGTGACGCCGGGCACCTTGGCCAGCAGGGCCATGGCGTCGGTGGTGCGTTCGGCGACTTCGACGTGGACGATCTGTCCCACGTTCGATCGGGCCATGATCTCCTCGGTCGTTCCCGAGAACAGCAGCTTGCCCTGCTCGATGATGCCGACCGTGTTGCAGAGTTCGGCGAGTTCATGAAGGATGTGCGAACTGATCAGGATGGTCTTGCCCATGCGGCGGAGTTCCTTGAGCAGCTCGCGGATCTCGATTCGGGCGCGGGGGTCGAGTCCCGAGGCGGGTTCGTCCAGCAGCAGGACCTTCGGATCGTGCAGGAGCACCCGCGCGATGGACAGCCGCTGGCTCATGCCGCGCGAGAGGCTGTTGACCTCCGACCGCGACTTGTGCTTGAGTTCGGTCAGGTCCAGCACGTCTCCGACCACCTTCCGGCGCTGGGCGCCGTGGATGTCGTAGCAGGAGGCGAAGAAGTCCAGATACTCCGCGACCACCATGTCGTCGTAGCCGCCCATGAAGTCGGGCACGTAGCCGATGCACGGACGGATCATCGGATTCTGGTAACCGATCACGTGTCCGTCCACGCGTGCTTCGCCCCAGCTGGGCTTGAGAAGCGTGGCGAGGATCTTGATGGTCGTGGTCTTGCCGGCGCCGTTGGGGCCGATGAACCCGAAGCAGTCCCCCTCGTCGATGGACAGGTTCAGGTTGTCCAGCGCGACGAGTTCGCCGTACTTCTTGGTCAGGTTGATCGTCTCGATGATCGGCATGGTGCTCGTTGGATCTTACAGGTCGAAGGCCGCGGGGTCGTGCTGGGGCAGGGGAATGATCCAGCGGACCATCGTGGTGCCCGAACTCTCGACGGGTTCGCCATCGACCAGCAGCGGGGTGGGCAGTTTGGAATCGGGCAGGAAGCCGGTGATCACGATCGCCGGTCGGGTGCTCCAGTCCGAGAGGTCCAGTTCCCGGCCGATGCTCCGCTGGGTGATGCCGGTCTGGATGAACTCGGTTTCGGATCCGAAGTAGGCCGGGGGCTCGAGCTGGTTGTACCAGCTGAGCGCCTCGAGCTGACGGCGACGCTGCGATTCGTTCAGCACGCCTCCGGAGATGTCGAATCCGTTCGTCTCCATGGGGCGGTAGGTGTCCAGCAGATGCTGCGAGAGCGTGTTCAGACGATTGGGTTCCAGCGACGAGAGTTCGATCCGGTCGCCCGGCTCCAGCGTGCCGAGGGCCCAGGCGTGTCCCCGGTTCGACGGGGCGCCAGCCTGCACGCTTCGGACCCACGGGTACTCGCCGTCGGGGCCACGGGTGAGGGTCTGGGGCGGAAGCCGGTCGCTGCGGATCCAGGTCACCTGCACGTCCTCCAGGGTGGCGGGGAGGTTGCTGATGACGGCGCCGCGAAGTCCGATGGGGCGACCCGCGGCGTCGTACCGCGTCGTCGCGGGATCGTCCGGGGCCTCCTGAAGCAGACGGCCCCATTCGTCCCGGTCGAGGATGCCCATCCAGTGCGAGGTGAGGTCGATGGTGGTGCCGCGTCCGGGGATGATGGCGGCATCCGGACGCCGATCCAGATCGATCGGGATGTTCATGCTGTTGCCGAACGAGTTCGATCTGCCGTCGACCGTGCTGAACGACTCCAGCAGATTCCGTGGTGGCGAACTGATGTCGGTCTCCGGTTCCAGTTCGACGGTTCGTTCCCCGTAGCCCGGCGCGTAGAGCGACAGCCAGCTGACGGCACGCTGCTCGTCCTCGCCGCTGACGTGATCGAGCACGGTCAGGTGCTGGACCCTGAGGCTGCGGTCCTGAATGCCCTCCACGAGCCCCCAGGCGATCAGCGTGAACACGATGCCCCACGCGAAGAAGGCGGGCCACGACAGGTGGCGGAGCCCCCGCCGGTCGAGGATGTACCAGGTGCCGGGGACGGCGACGAGCCAGTAGACGAGGAACAGGACGAAGGCGAGCAGCAATCCGCGTCCGGCCTGTTCGCTCATCGCGATCGGTTCCGAAACGAGCCGATCGGTGATGTCGAGTCGTCCGCTCGGCCTGCTCCTGTTCAGGAACTTCGCGTTCTCGAGGGCCTGGAGTCCGAACGTGCGTGGTGTGTCGGCACGCCGGCCGAGAATCCGGTTCCAGAACCGGTCGGCTTCGGGGAGGCCGGCGACCAGACCGTTCGATTCCATCGCGAGCGTCAACTGCAGCGAGGTGATGATCTGGGAGGTGAGGTCGACGCCGACGATGGTCAGCAGGCCATGTCCGATCGGTCGTTGAATGGCGTACACGCGTCCGTCGTCGAGTGCGTGGACGCTGTGCCACGACCCGTCCGTCGAATCCCAGGTTCCTCCGAGATCCTTGAACACGCGAAGAGAAATCGTGCGGGAGCCGGCGGTGGCGTTGCTCGACTTGACCAGGTCCGGCATCAGCAGCTGCAGTGGCACCTGGTCGTCGCGTCGAGGCTGGTCCGGCAGCAGCGAGGAGAGGCTGGTGCGCCGGCGCGAATCATCGGCGCCCAGATTCCACGGATTGCCGGCTTCGGGCAGCATGATCACGAGGTGGCCGCCGCGGCGGATCCATTCCACCAGAGCGGCTTCCTGGCTCGGCCGAAGATCGGGTTCCAGATCGGTCCAGACCAGCGCTTCGAAGGGACGCCAGCCCTCCCACCGATCCGGAAACTGGTCGATGGACGGGATCGAGACCACGGTGGTCGCCTCGTTGGCGGACACGGGTCTCTCGTTCAGGGCACCGGACGCGGCGGAATACTGTTCGAGTCCGACCTGACGCGTGCCCAGAACGCCAAGCAGCGACGTGGTGCTGGTCAGTTGGGCCGGCCCGACCGAGCGTGGCAGGAACCGGAGATTGGCGATGCGTGCGCCGGGGTCCGCGTCCTCCCATGTCCGGACGCCGATCTCCATTCCCGTATCGCCCGTGAACCACGGTCGCAGTGGTCCGTAGAGCCAGAGGTCTCGTGGTTGGCCCGGGGACAGGGCGATCCGTCGTCCGTACTGCGCGGTGTCTCCGTCGGCCGTCGGAAGATTCCACTCCACCCAGTACTGCTGCTCGCCCGGTTGATTGCTGGTCAGTTCGACCCGGATGCCGATGGTGTCGCCGGCCCGCCAGGTGTTGCCGGTTCCGAACTCCTTGAGCTGGATGTCGACCGGAGCCTGGGACTGGGCGTGCGTCGTCCCGGCGAGGAAGACGGCGAGGCACGGAATGAGTTGAAGAAGGATTCGATTCACGTCCCTGATTCTACGTTGGTATGCATCAGGAGACCTCATGTCTGCAAGGAACCCGCAAGATGATGGTTGACGGTCCATTCATTGGAAAATTCAACGATATTCCACGCTGAAGAAACGCAATTTGGCCGTGATGAAGCGAAATGTCGCTCACTCTTTTGGTTCATGGCAGGTGTCGGCACGGTTGCTGACGCGACGAACAAAGGAGTGAAGAAATGAATCTGACGAAGATGTTTCATTCAGGGTGGAAGACGTGCCCGGTCCTTGCGTTGTCATTGATGTTCGCTGGAACATCGGAGGCGAATCCATGCCCCGATCCCGACGGCAGCGGATCGGTCGGTGTGAACGATCTGCTGGCAGTGCTTTCCGACTGGGGCCCGTGTCCCGGGACGTGCGTGGGAGATCTGGACGGCAACGGCATCGTCGGCATCGATGATCTGTTGGCGGTGCTCGGAGGGTGGGGACCGTGTCCGGATACGGAAGGTGAGGGCCCGTACAACTACGGCGAGGCGTTGCAGAAGGCGATGGCCTTCTACTACGCACAGCGGGCCGGGGATCTTCCCGACGACTATCCGCTCGACTGGCGTGGAGACTGCTTCGACTACGAGTTGGAGCAGCTCAACGGCCAGTATCCGGTGGGGCCGGAGATCCTGAATCGGTACATGGATGCCGGTGATTCGCCCACGTTCGTTCTTCCCATCAGTTCCGCCATGACGACCATGGCCTGGAGCGGAGTGGATTTCAACGACGGATTCCAGTCCGCGGGATTGATGGACGAACTGAAGGACACGCTGCGCTGGCATGCCGACTGGTGCATCGCGGCCCATCCGGAACCGAACGTCTTCTGTGGACAGATCGGTCTGGGCAACGCATCGCACGGGTTCTGGGGTCCCGCCGAAGTGCATACGATCGCCAACGGGTATCGACCGAAGATCTGGTGGCTCTCTCCCGAGCATCCCGGAAGCGAACCCGCGGCCGAGGCGGCGGCGTTCCTGGCGGCCGCATCGATGCTCTTCTCCGACGAGCCGGCGTACGCCGCGGAGCTGCTGCAGCATGCGCGCGAGCTGTATTCGTTCGCCGACACCCATCGCGGCAACTACACGGATTCCATTCCCGAGGTGGCGTCCTTCTACAACTCGTGGTCGGGCTATCACGATGAACTGACCTGGGCCGCGGCGTGGCTGCATCGGGCCACCGGCGAGCAGGACTACCTCGATCGGGCCGAAGCGCACTACGACCAGGCGGGTCCGGATCAGGCCTGGGCCCAGACATGGGACGGCAAGATCAATGGAGCGGCGGTGCTTCTCGCCTCGCTGACGGGACGTCAGAAGTACATCGACTACGTCGAGGGGCATCTCGGGTACTGGATGCCCGGGGGTGGAATCGCCTACACCCCGGGCGGTCTGTCCTGGCTCGACCAGTGGGGGTCGCTCCGGTACGCGGCGAACACGTCGTTCATCGCATTCGCCTACGCGGAACTCGTCGGCGACACGCCGGACGGGCGATACCGTTCGTACGGCGAGCAGCAGATCAACTACATCCTCGGAGACAATCCGAGGAACTCGAGCTACGTCTGCGGGTTCGGAGCGAACCCGCCGTTGTCGCCCCATCACCGGGGCGCCCATGGTTCGTGGAACAACGACATCGGCGACTCCGGACCCAATCGCCATGTGCTCTGGGGAGCACTGGTGGGCGGGCCCGCGTCGCCCGACGACTTCGACTACGTGGACGATCGCGGCGACTGGATCGCGAACGAGGTCGCCTGCGACTACAACGCCGGATTCGTCGCCGCGCTGGGACGCATGTCCCTCGCCTACGGCGGCTCCCCGCTTCCGGAATCGGAGTTTCCTCCGGCCGGCGATTCCTACGGGAACGAGATGTTCGTCGAGGCGTCCATCATCGAATCGGGCGACGATTTCGTCCGCCTTCGGTGCCTGCTCAACAACCGCAGCGCGTGGCCGGCACGTTGGAGCGACGCGCTGTCGTATCGGATCTATCTGGATCTCTCCGAGGTGATCGCGGCCGGGTTCGGCCCCGACGACGTCGAGGTGGACGGCGGATTCCTCGACGGCGGGACGGTGGGCGATCTGCAGGTCGCCAATGCAGGCTCCGATCTGTACTTCTTCGAGGTCGGATACCCGGGGGTCGCGTTCGGTCCCGGCGAGGGCGCCGACTACCGTCGTGAATGCCAGGTCCGGGTCGGTCTGGTCGCCGGCGTGCCCGCGTCGGCGTGGGACGTCTCGAACGATCCTTCCATCGCGGGCCTGCCCGTCGGCCAGTCCGCGATCGTCAAGACCGGGATGATCGCCGTCTTCGACGGCGGTGTCCTCGTCTACGGCGAGGAGGGATCGCTCGACTGCAACGACAACGGCATCGACGACGCCGAGGAGATCGGCGGTGGTGCGCAGGACCTCGACGGCAACGGCGTTCCGGACGAATGCGAGCCCGACTGCGACGACGACGGAGTTCCCGACGCCTTCGAGATCGAACAGGGGGCGGCGGACTGCGATGCGGACGGCCTGCCCGATCAGTGCCAGTCGTTCGACGACTGCAACGGAAACGGTGTCGGTGACTCCTGCGAGATCGCCGAAGGCGGCGTTTCCGACTGCAACGCCAACGGTGTTCCGGACGCATGCGACATCGACCAGGGCGCCGAGGATCTCGATGGCGACGGCGTGCTCGATGCGTGCCAGGTCGAGGGGATCCAGTGGCTCATGGTCGCCGACGACCAGTGGGACAGCGGGTTCGTCGCCCAGTTCACGATCGTCAACCAGACCGGCCAATCGATCTCCAACTGGGATCTCGTGCTGCAGGCCGGCTTCCAGGTCGACAGCGCCTGGAATGCGGTGCTGGTGGGTCAGCAGGGCGGTGTGGTCGAACTCCGTCACGAGGAATGGAACGGCACCATCGAGGATGGTCAGTCGATCCAGTTCGGTTTCCAGGGCAGCGGCCCGTTCGAGTTGCCCGCGTCCGTCACGGTCAACGGGAATCCGGCGGATCCGGGCTGATCACGAAGGACGGTCGAGCGACGAGACGAGCCGGGGGCATGCTTCCGGCTCGTCGTCCATCGGAGCTCAGTCCGACTTCGCGACGTCGGCGAAGCGGCCCAGGATCGCCACGTGCGACTTGATTCCGTTGTGGAACGAGCTGAGGTCGTACTTCTCGTTGGGCGAGTGCACGCGGTCGTCGTCGAGGCCGAATCCGACCAGCAGCGAGTCGACGCCGAGAATGGACTGGAACGAACCGACCACGGGAATCGAACCCCCGCAGCCCATCAGAACCGGACTGACCCCCCACGCGGTCTCGAGTCCGTCGAGAGCGGCCTGCAGCCAGGGCGAGTCCGTTGGCACGCGGATGGCGGGGAACGCGCCTTCGCCGAGGAACTCCCAGCGTCCGCCCGGAGGCGTCCGGTCCTCGAAGAACGAGATCAGACCGGCGTGGATCTTCGCGGCGTCCTGGTCCGGGACCAGTCGGCAGGTCAGTTTCACTCCGGCGTGCGAGGCGATGACCGTCTTGCCGCCCGCGCCCTGGTAGCCGCCGTAGATTCCGTTGGCGTCGCAGGTCGGTCGCGACCACGTGCGTTCGAGCACGCTTCGGCCCTGCTCGCCGACCGTGGTGTCGCAGCCGGCACTGGCGAGGAACGCGGCTTCGTCGAAGCCGAGTCCCTTCCACGTCTCGAGTTCCGCGGGTTCCTCGACGTCGTCGTAGAACCCCTCGACCTGGACGCGTCCGGCGTCGTCGTGCAGTTCCCCGACGATGCGGGCCAACGCGTTGATCGGATTCAGCACGGCGCCGCCGTACATGCCGGAGTGCAGGTCGTGTCCGGGTCCGTGCAGGATCGCCTCGATGCCCACGATGCCGCGCAGCATGGTGGTGACGGCCGGAGTGGTCCTGTTCCACATGCCGGTGTCGCAGATCACGCAGGCATCCGCCTGCAGTTCGTCGCGATGGGCCTCGAGGAACGGGTTCAGGCTGGCGCTTCCGGATTCCTCTTCGCCCTCCAGCAGCACGATCACGCGAACCGGCAGTCCGCCGTGCACCTGCTTCCAGGCTCGCATGGCTTCGATGAAGGTCATCAGCTGTCCCTTGTCGTCGTCCGCCCCGCGGGCGACGATGCGCCGTCCGTCCGGATGGTCGACGATCTGGGGATCGAACGGGTCGGAGTCCCAGAGGTCGTAGGGGTCCGCCGGCTGCACGTCGTAGTGTCCGTAGTAGAGGATCGTCGGAGCGTCATCGGTTCCGGGCCCTGCGTCGTGGGCCACGACCATGGGATGCCCCTCCGTCGCGTGCACGGTGGTCTGCATGCCCAGGTCCCTGAGCATGTCGCCCATGTGATCCGCGCAGCGGCGCACGTCGTCGGCGAAGCCGGGGTCGGTGCTGACGGATGGAATGCGAAGGATGTCCTTGAGCCGTTCGAGCGACTCCTCGATGTGGTCATCCACGTGGGCGAGCATTGCGTTGAGATCGTATGTCATCCCGGCAGGGTAGCAGTCAATGCCAGATCAGGCACTCGGGCACGTCGCTGTCCTCGGCTTCCTTGGCGCATTTCACGACTCCGTCCTCGAGTGCAAGCACCAGTGGGGGGGTGAGGAGCCATTCGCAGCCGACGGGAAGTTCCAGTTCGCGGCAATCCATGCAGGGTTGATCGAGCAGGCCGTCCGTCTCGAAGCCGCCCTTGTTCTCCGGGACCGCGACGAGCGTCGTGGGGACCGGGCTGCCGAATCCGAAGTGCATCTCCAGAAGCATCTGGCAGTGGTCGCAGGTTCGGCTGTAGAAGATCAGATACTGACGTCCCGCCTGGAGGCTGTCGGCGAGTCCGTCGATGTACTCGATCATGTCGATGTCCCGCACATTGCGCCCCACCCAGTCGGAGGCGTCGACCAGGTAGTACGCGGGAAGGGTCATCGTCTTCGTCGTTTCAACGGCGGGTGGCTCCGGCGCAGTGGGCTCGGCGGCTTCCGCATCGTCCACAGGCGCCGATCCGGTGTCCTGCTCCTGCTCGACCTGGACGATGGTGGTCGGACCCATCTCGCTCAGCACGATCCCGAATGTGATTCCGCTGGTGATCATGATCAGCACCGAGACCAGCGCCCAGCCTGCGCGATCGCTGGTGATCTCCAGCGGCCTGGGCTTGAACGCGACCACTCCCATGAGGAGGAGGAAGTCGATGAGCAGCATGAGCCACGGCGGCGGCGAGACGCTGCCGAGGCATCCGCACGACGAGAAGTTGCCGGCTCGAAGTTCGTTGAGGAGCACGAGGCAGAACGCCACCAGCATCAGCACCGCCATGAGTCGTGCCAGCTTGGGGATGAACACCATGATCAGAACGGCGATGAACTCGATCGCGATGAGCGTCGCGAGGACCCAGTACAGATCGAATCCAAGCGACTCCACCTGCTTGAGGAAGTCGCGGGGAAGCAGGCTCGGGGAACGCTCCGTGATCTTGAAGAGGGCTCCGGTGAGGACCCAGAGGGGAACGACGATCCGGACCAGAACGAGGCCGATGGTGCCGCCGGAGGCGATCTGGTCGCCCGGGCGTGGGGCCGGTGCCTGTGGTGCCTGTGGTGCCTGTGGTGATTGTGTGTTCATGGTGCTCCTTGCAGGTCTTCGAGAGGATATCGGCCTGCGTGGTCTGGAGTCCAACGAACCAGTGGTGTTTTTCTTGCCTCAGCGACGTCTTCGTCGCCTGACGGCGGCCAGCATTCCCAGCACGGCCAGGGTGCCGGGAGTGGGGACCACTCCGGCGCTGAAGCCGAAGAGGCCGTTCGACGTGAAGGAATCGGTGAAGACCACGGACCAGCCGTCCTCGTCCGCCGAGACGAACTGGAACGTGTCCGATGCGAGGAGTCCGGGGAAGGTTGATCCCGACACCACACCGAACAGCGCGTTGATCTCGTCGCCCTGCTGGAGGCCGGACCATGCGAAGGCGTCGCCTTCGAAGCTGGAGTTCCAGCTGAAGAGTCCGTAGGAGATCTGGTTTCCACTCGTGCCCTCGAAGTTGCCGCTGACGTCGCCGGGCTGATCGTTGATCCATGCGGTGCGGCCGATCGGTGCGGTCGACTGGAACGAGAGCGTGCTGTCGAAGGAGCCGTCGTCGTCGCCGCCGGCATCGATGAGGAACGCAAGCGTGATGCCGGCATCCGTATCGAGTCCGAGGATCGTGATGGAGCCGTCGGTCGAGATTCCCGAGTCGGCCAGGGAGTCGTGGATGATGGTCAACGCCTCGTTCGAGAATCGTCCGGGCACGTCGTCGAAGACGCCGGGAAGCCACTGGGTCTGGAGCTGCAGATCGGGTGTGATCTGAATCAGTGCGGCCCGGGCATTGGAGGCGCTGAGCAGGCCGATGAGAACGGCTGCGACGAATGTGGCGTGGATGCGGCGATGGTTCATGCTGAAGACTCCTGGGCTCCGGGTGTGCGGGCCGGACCTGGGTTGGAGACGGGGTGTCTCCTCACTCAAGGAAGGTCGGCCGATCCGGCATGTCCGCTGCAGTGGTTCTGCATGATTCATACGTCCGGTGGACGCTGAAGGTTTCATTCAACAGTGCACATGGCACGCAAATCGCCTCCCCGGGCATCGGAGAGGCTTTCGGAGGTCGTTTGCGATGGCTCGAGGCCGATATCCCGGCTGCGATCAGCGTTGTTCGGCCATCTCGCACAGCAGGTGGATGAGTGCCTGGTGGGCATCCTGGATGAAGGCCGAATCATCGTTCGGAATCACGATCGGGTGATCGCACAGGTCGCGGCAGGGGCCGCCGTCCTTGCCCAGGAAGCCGACGGTCAGGATCTCGTTGTCACGGGCGACCTGGAGTGCTTCGATCAGATTTCCGCTCCGCCCACTCGTCGAGCAGATCAGCAGGATGTCTCCGCGTCGCAGCAGCGCGCTGCAGGGGCGGGCGAAGACGGCCTCGAAGCCGAAATCGTTTGCGATGCACGTCAGACCGGTCGGATCCGAGTTGAGGCAGACCGCCGGCATGGGGGGCCGTTCGGATCGGTACTTGCCGACGAGTTCCTCGGCGAGGTGCAGGGCATTGGCGGCCGAACCACCGTTGCCGGCCGTATAGAGGATTCCCCCCGATTCCATTCGTTCGAAGATCGAGTTTCCGACCCGTATCAGCTCGGGCAGGAACTCCCGTATGGAGTCGATCGCCTTGATCGAGCCGTCGATACGCTTCGAGAGATGGTCCTGGATGCTGGTCATGCGTACCGCCCTGGGCTTGGGGGGAGTTCGTACCGATTCGAGCCCCGAGTATAGCCGCAGGGGCGGGGTGGCCCGTGGAGACTGGGGGCCTGCTACAATCGAAAAACCAGATTCGGCTCGGGGATTCCGGGCCTTCTATGCAGGGAAGGACGTCATGACGCATCTCCATCCACTTCGTGCGGCAGTGCTCGGCATCGTCGCATTTCTCGGTGCCTCGACCACGGCTTCGGCAGATGTCGGCGAACTGCTGGATCGACTGAACGACCACAACTCCATCAAGGGCACCGAATCCTCCAAGGGTTGGCGGACGCTCTTCGATGCGTATCTCGATCTGTCCAAGCCGCCGCGCGCGATCAGCGCCGAGTTCAATCTCGAAACCATCTGGCCGGGAATGTCCGGTTGGAGCGAGGTCGAAGCCTGGGCCAAGGACAACCCGGGCATGACCGAGGCGATCATCGAGGCCTCGCAGCAGACCATCATCGGCCTGCCCTACGGTTCCCAGAATGTTCCTGCGACCTATCAGCAGAAGGGGATCATGGTCGAGATCTGGTCCAAGGGGAACGTCCGCAACAATAACTTCCAGTACCTCGACGCGCTGCGTGAGATCCTGGCGTACTCGACGGCCGAGACCTATCGCCTCTACGAGGCGGGGGAATCCCAGAAGGCGATCGATCTTTCCGTGGCCCAGCTGTGGCTGCTCAGGAAGTTCTGCGACCGCGACTTCCTCGTCGAGAAGCGGACGTGCATGGAACTGCTGATCGTCTCGCTCGAGAACATGCGCGACTGCTTCTACTCCTATGCGGATCGCATCGATGCGGAGCAGTTCCGGCACATCGCCCAGAAGGAGATCCCGTTTCTCCGTACGGATCGAAGCCGGCTC
>MDTG01101488.1_pt1 | contig 15902 bp, 12 predicted proteins | sample 811421 | NCBI WGS metagenome assembly MDTG01 (sample SAMN05326645, study PRJNA326480) | marine metagenome | isolation source: seawater | place: Pacific Ocean: South East | collected 2011 | reverse complement strand
TTTTTTTTTATTATTTTTTTTTTTTTTTTAATGTTGACAACTTGAAATTATTTAATCACTTGTAAAAACCTTTGATTTAGAATGCGCCCAGCCTAAACTTTGGCCAGAATCAAGGGTAAGTATTTCACCAGTTACAGATAAATTATTGACAAGGTAGCTTACGGCACTGTTAATTTCTGAGAGTTTTATCTGTTTTTTTAGAGGTGTTCTGGATATCTGTTTCTTAAACTGCAGTTTGGTCTGATTTTTACTCATGAGAGTAGGACCAGGAGAGATTCCATTCACTCTTATTTTCGGTGCTAATGACAACGACAAACTCTTGGTCAAAGTATATAGTGCAACTTTACTAATGGTATATGAAGTAAAGTAAGGTGTAATATTTTTAACTCTTTGATCTAGAATATTTATTATTAGACCATTTCTTGAGCCTAAATACTTTGCAAAGCCTTGAGATAAGAAAAAAGGGGCTTTCAAGTTAATATTCATATGTCTGTTGTATATTAATTCATTAGAATTTTTAATTGTATCAAAATCGAATGCTGACGCATTATTAATTAATATATCAATATTACCAAAATCTTTATTGATCTTTTCATAAAAACCCGTGATATTTCTTCCTTTTTCAAAGTCAAACTTATAAGTTGAAATTTTTACGTCAGAATCTTTAAATTGATTTTTAATTTTTAGTGCATTTTTTTTAGATTTATTATATTGAATTGCAACATTAAAACCGGATGAAGCCAAAAATTTTGAAATTGACTCTCCAATTCTTTGTGCACCACCAGTTACAAGTGCAGATTTATATTTTTTATTTAATTCCAAGTTCTTCTTTCTCCAATATCTTTATTTTGTCTCTTATTTCAGCCGCTCTCTCAAAATCTAAATTTTCAGCATATTCTAGCATTTTTTTCTTTAAATCATGTACAGATTCGATTTTTATAGAATGAGAATCTGACTCCTGACCGTTTGGGTTTATGCTTTCTTCAATTTTTCTCTGAGTAGATGTTGGGACAATACCATTCTTAGTATTATGCTTTAATTGTTTTATTCTTCTTCTTGAGGTTTCTTCTATTGCAAGCGATATTGATTTTGTTTTTTTATCTGCATACATGATAGCTCTTCCATCAACGTTTCTAGCAGCTCTCCCAATAGTTTGAATTAGTGATACTTGCGACCGAAGATAACCTTCTTTATCTGCATCAAGTATTGCTACTAAACCACATTCTGGAATATCTAATCCTTCCCTGAGTAAGTTTATACCAACTAAAACTTCGAAAACACCAATTCTAAGGTCCTTAATTATTTCAATTCTCTCTAGTGCCTTTATCTCTGAATGCATGTATCTTGCTTTTACGTTATTTTCATTAAGATATTCTGTTACCATTTCAGCATTTTTTTTGGTAAGAGTAGTTATTAAAACCCTTTGATTTTTTTTTGTAACTTTTTTACATTCCTCTATTATATCTTCAACCTGATTTGTCGCTTTTCTTATTTCACAAATAGGATCAACTAATCCTGTAGGTCTTACAATTTGCTCAATAAAAACCCCATTGGTTTTGTTTAATTCATAATCTCCAGGTGTGGCCGATACGTATACAGTCTGTCCTTTAAACTTTTCCCATTCTTCAAACATAAGTGGTCTATTATCTTTACAAGACGGTAATCTAAAGCCAAAATCTGATAGAGTATTTTTTCTTGACCTGTCACCTTTAAACATTCCTCTTATTTGGGGTATGGTAACGTGAGATTCGTCAATAAATAAAATTATATCTTTGGGAAGATATTCAAATAATGTTGGTGGTGGCTCGCCTTCTTTTCTTCCGGTTAAGTGCCTTGAATAATTTTCAATCCCTGAGCAACTTCCTGTGGCTGTCATCATTTCTAAGTCAAATTTTGTTCTTTGTTCAATTCTTTGGGCCTCTAAAAACAATTTCTTCGATTCAAAATATTTTACTCTGCGTGTGAGCTCGTCCTTAATTTGATCCACAGCTTTTTTCAGAGATGGTTTAGGTGTCACATAGTGACTATTTGCAAAAATAGTTATTTCATCTAAACTTTTTGATACTGTTCCTAAAAATGGATCAAATTCATCAATTGATTCAACACAATCTCCAAAAAAAGATATTCTCCAAGATTTATCCTCTAAATGTGATGGAAAGATCTCGAGAAGATCTCCTCTACTTCTAAATGTACCTCGTGCATGTACTTGATCATTTCTCTTATATTGAAGTTCAACTAACATTTTTTTTAGTTTTTCCATATCATAGCTTTTGTTTCGATTAATTTTAAATACCATAGAAGAATAGGATTGAACTGAACCAATTCCATAAATGCATGAAACACTAGCAACAACAATGGTATCTCTTTTTTCCAATAAAGATCGGGTGGCTGAATGTCTCATTCTGTCAATTTGTTCATTAATAGAGGATTCTTTTTCGATATAGGTATCTGTTCGAGGAACATATGCCTCTGGTGTATAATAATCATAGTAAGAAACAAAATATTCTACGCTGTTGTTAGGAAAAAAACTTTGCATTTCACTGTAGAGTTGTGCAGCTAAAATCTTGTTTGGTGCAAAAATTAGAGATGGTCTCTGCAACTCTTGAATTATATTAGCCATAGTGAAAGTTTTTCCAGATCCAGTGACTCCCAACAAGACTTGGTCATTATGATGTTTTAGCAGTCCGTCACAGAGTTGTCTAATTGCAGCTGGTTGATCTCCAGCTGGTTTATAAGAGCTCTCTAATTTAAATTTAGGATTTTGCATAAATCTCTCAAAAAAAAAAAATCTAATATATTTTTATTACAGATTATATATAATCGAAAAATTGAAGATTTACATTTTTTTCTTGATTGATGACTCTAATTTCAGATCGATTATCCAGGTTCAAACCTTCTTTAACTGTTAAGATATCACAAACAGCGAGAGAAATGACTATGAATGGTGAAAATGTTATAAGTCTAAGTTCTGGTGAACCAGATTTTGATACACCTGATCATATAAAAAAAAGCGCTATTCAAGCAATAAACGATGGATTTACAAAATATACTCAAGTCGATGGCATACCTGATCTTAAGAAAAGTATCGTTCAAAAGTTTAAAATTGAGAATAATCTAAATTATTCTGAAAACCAAATAACTGTGGGCGTTGGGGGTAAACACGTAATATATAACCTTTTAATGTCGACATTAAATAATGGTGATGAAGTCATTATTCCCTCTCCATATTGGGTTTCGTATCCAGATATGGTTACTTTGGCGGAGGGAACCCCTGTGATTGTGGAAACAAACATGAATGAGGATTTTAAAATTTCTTCTGAAAAATTAAAGGCTAGTATAACCAAAAAATCTAAATGGTTCATTTTAAATTCACCTGGAAATCCCACAGGTGCAGTATATAACAAAGATGAATTATATGAATTGTCTCGCATTTTAATTAAAAATCCACACATTCAAATTCTTTCAGACGACATCTATGAGCATATTATTTACGATAACCTCTTTTATAATATTTTAAACGTTGAACCTGAACTATACGAGAGAACTTTCATTGTAAACGGAGTTTCAAAAGCCTTTTCAATGACAGGCTGGAGAATAGGTTATGGAGCTGGAAATGAAGAAATAATTAAGTCAATTTCGAAGATTCAGTCCCAAAGTACTACTAATCCATGTTCAATAAGTCAAGTTGCAGCTAAACACGCCCTTTTAAGTGAAAAAGAATTCTTGAAGAAATGGATTAAAAAGTTTGAAGAAAGAAAAAATTTTCTTGTTGATTTTTTCAAATCCATACAAGGTCTTGATCCTTTCATTCCATCTGGAGCATTCTATTTGTATGTGAATTGTGAAGGGTTTATTAATAAACAACTAAATAATGGAAATCAAATATCTAATGACATTGATTTTGTTCAATATTTATTAGAGGATGCAAAAGTTGCAGTTGTTCCTGGCACAGCATTTGGCAAATCCCCTTTTTTTAGAATTTCCTATGCCACCTCATTGAGTGATCTTAAAGAGGCGTGTAAAAGAATTGAAATTTCAATTAAAAAAATTAAATGAGACTACTGATTTATGGAGTGGGAGGCGTAGGTGGTGTTTTAGGAGCACATCTCGAAAGAGCTGACTTTGATGTTTCATACGTAGCAAGAGGTAAAAGATTTCAATTTTTAAAAACAAAAGGTTTAATTTTAGATAGTAGTCTTGAAAATATAAAACACAAAAAGGTAAAAGTTTTTAATTCTATTCCTCAAAAAAATAACTTCGATATAATAATAAGTACAGTAAAGCTTTATGATTTTGATAACTTTCTATCTGAAATAAAAAAAATTGGAATAAAAAATACTGTAATACTTCCATTTCAGAATGGAATTTATTCTGAACAAAAGATTATAGAAATTTTCGGTGATAGTTCGGCTTATGGAGCAGTTGCTCAAATCTCATCCTATATAGACCAAAATCAAATTATTATTCATAAAGGGACTTTAGCCTCTTTTTTTGTTGGCCATATGAAAAAGACAAATCACAAGACTCTTCAAAAATTTTGTCAGAAAAGTTCGGATTTAAAAATAAAGATTCAACTAAAAGAAAATATTAAAGAGAAAATTTGGGAAAAGTTTATTTTTTTATCTGCTTACAGTGGAATAACAACATTAACAAAGAAAACAATAGGGGAAATATTTGAAAATCAAAAATTAAGAGAGAAATTTATTTTAGCAATGAAGGAAACATATAATTTATCAAAAATTTTTAAAGTAAGTTTTAGAACTGATCCTGTTGAATATTGGTTGCAGAAGATTAAAAAAATGCCTTATGAGATGACTTCATCGATGTATATTGATTATAAGAATGGAAGCAAACTTGAGTTGGATTGGCTTTCCGGATTTATCGTAAAATATTCAGCTGACCTTGATATTGAATGCAAAGTTCATAAAGAGATTCTTGATGGTATTAAGCTTTAAATAATTTTTTTAAGAGTAAGAAAACTCTCTGCTTCTAAAGCGCTCATACATCCCATACCTGCGGCTGTCACAGCTTGTCTAAAAACCTTATCGGTGACATCGCCTGCCGCAAAAACTCCCTCAACATTTGTTTTGGTTGAATCAGCTTCCGTAAAAATATACCCATCTTCATCCATTTTTAGTTTCTTTTTAAAGATGGAGGTTGTTGGACTATGGCCAATTGCTACAAAAAATCCATCTACCTCAATTTTCAATTCTTTTTTTTCTTTCTGATTAAAAATAAGTAAAGAATTAAGAACTTTTTTTTTAGAGTCTCCTAAGACTCTTTCGACAGTTGAATTCCAAAGAAATTCAATATTTTTTTTTTCAAATAGTCTTTTTTGAAGAATACTTTCTGCTCTTAATTTATCTCTTCTGTGTATTAGGATGACTTTTTTACATAAATTTGACAAAAATAATGATTCCTCTACTGCAGTATTTCCACCGCCGACAACGGCAACTACTTTTTCTTTAAAGAAGAAGCCATCGCAGGTAGCACAAGCAGAGACTCCATATCCTTTAAACTGCTCTTCACCTTCTACATTCAACCATTTCGCTTTAGCACCAGTTGCTATAATTATTGTATGTGCTTCAATTTCTTCTTTTTCTGTCCAAATTCTGTGATTAGAATTAATGAAATCAACTTCTTTTACATAATCAATCTTTATTCGAGTGCCATATGCCTCCGCTTGTTTTTTCATTTGCTCCATCAACCATGGTCCTTGAATTGGATTTTCAAATCCAGGAAAATTTTCTACTTCTGTTGTAATTGTAAGTTGACCTCCCGGTTCTAAACCTGAAACTAATAATGGATTTAAACCTGCCCTAGCTGCATAGATTGCTGCGGTATATCCAGCGGGCCCAGAACCAATTATTAATACTTTCTCTTTTATTGACATATAATTAAACAAAATTTATAGAGTTAATTTGATACTGTTTTAGTCCTTTTGGAGTCTGAACTTCAAAGACATCTTCAACTTTTTTGTTGATCATTGCTTTACATAATGGAGCTAGAACAGAAATCAGATTTTTTTCAATATCTGCTTCATCAGCTCCTACAATTTTATATGAATATTTCTGTTCAGTTTCCAAATCGGTTACAACTACAGTTGCACCAAAAGTCACTTTTGAATTATCAAGCTTTGATGCGTCAATTACCTCTGCTCGGGTAATTTTATTTTCTAACTCCGCAATCCTTCCCTCAATAAAACTTTGTCTTTCTCTTGCTGCATGATATTCTGCGTTTTCAGATAAATCTCCATGTTCTCTTGCTTCAGAGATTGCTTTAATAACATTCGGTCTTTCGTTGTTTTTTAGGTTTTCAAGTTCATTCCTAAGCATCTTTAAACCATCAGCAGTCATTGGAAATTTTTCATTCATATTTAAATATTATATTCAATTACAAATTAAATTCTAGGTATTATACAAATCTTGAATCGACTTTACTGAAATGTCCTTCTTATTAATTATATTTAGCCCAGTAACTGCTATTTTAGCAGCTGATATAGTTGTAAAATACGGAATTTTTTTGCTGAGAGCTGTTCTTCTTATAGAAAGGCTATCAGCTATTGATTTAACTCCACTTGTTGTATTTATAATTAGCTGGATTTGATTCTTTTCAATCAAATTTACGATATGAGGGCTACCTTCATTTACTTTTTTTATAACTATGACATCAATTAAAAATTTTAAAAGAAAGTTTGCAGTTCCTTGAGTTGCAAAAATCTTAAAATTAAGTTTTTCGAAAATTTGACACAATAAAAGAATGCTCTCTTTATCATCATCCTTTACTGAAATAAAAACTGAGCCTTTTGAGGGAAGGTTGTTACCAGCTGCCATCTGAGATTTCAAGAAAGCAAGAGGAAAATTCCTATCCACTCCCATCACTTCCCCAGTTGACTTCATTTCAGGACCTAATATTGTATCTTCGCCAGGAAATCTATCAAACGGGAATACAGATTCTTTAACAGTAACGTAAGAAAGTTTTTTATTTCTTAGATTAAAACTTTTTAGTTTTTTTCCAAGCATAACTTTTGTAGCAATTTTTGCTAAAGGTATTCCAGTCGATTTGCTTATAAATGGAACAGTTCTACTTGCTCTTGGGTTTACCTCAATTACGAATACCTTACCATCTTTAATCGCATATTGAATATTTATAAATCCAATAATCTTTAGATTTCTTGAAATTAGTTCTGTATATTTTTTTATTTCTTCAATTAAACTTTTGGATAAAGTCTGAGGTGGAAGTGCGCAAGCAGAATCACCTGAATGTACTCCTGCTTCCTCGATATGTTCAAGGATACCAGAAATAAAAATATCTTTTCCGTCAGATATTGCATCAACGTCAATTTCTTTTGCTCCTATAAGAAACTCATCTATTAAAATAGATTTATTGTTAACAATAAAGTTGCTTTCAAAGTATTTTTCTAATTCATTATAATTATTTACAATTCTCATAGCTCTACCACCTAAAACATATGAAGGTCTGATTACAATTGGGAATTGTATTTTTCTTATAGCTTGCTTGGCTTCAGAAAAATTAAACACAATATCACTTTTAGGTTGTTTGATACCTAACTTCTTCATTAATTTAGAAAATCTCTCCCTGTCTTCGCATAAATCTATTGACTTGAAGGATGTTCCAAGTATTTTAATTCCTGATTTACTAAGCTTTTCAGATAATTTTAATGGTGTTTGTCCACCTAGTTGAACAATGACACCTAAAAGATTATTATTAAAATTTTCCGCATTACAAATCTCTAAAACAGATTCTGAATCCAGTGGTTCGAAATAAAGTCTATCTGATATATCAAAGTCTGTTGAAACGGTTTCTGGGTTACAATTCACCATTATAGATTCAATTCCAAGTTCCTTGATCGCAAACGATGAGTGAACACAGCAGTAGTCAAATTCGATTCCTTGTCCTATCCTATTTGGGCCACCCCCTAGGATAATTACTTTTTTATTTTTTCCTACTTTGGTTTCATTTTCGAATCTTTGATTTTGATCAACACAGCTCCAGGATGAGTACATATATGGTGTGTAAGACTGAAATTCTCCAGCACATGTATCTATATTTCTAAATGAAGCAAAAAAATTGTTTTTCTTTTTCAAATTTTTTATTTCATATGAGGATGAATTTGATAACTTAATTATTTTATCGTCTGAGAAACCCTGTTCTTTTGATCTCAGATAAAGATTCTTTGATATTTTATTTGTTTTTATTAAACTTTCGGTTTTTATGAGTTCAGCAATTTCTCTAACAAACCAAGGATCATAGTTAGAGGCTTTTTCAATTGTTCTCAAATTTATTTTTCTTCTGAAACATTCAGCAATAACCAAAAATTTATTTGGTCTATTTTCTTTCAATAATTTTATTAATTCAATATTTTTTTTTCTTTTCAAAAATTGGTTATCATCTATCCCTATCAAACCTATTTCTAGACTTCTAACTGCTTTCTGAAATGATTCCTTAAAGTTTCTTCCAATTGCCATACATTCTCCAATAGATTTCATAGCAGTTCCAAGCTTTTCCTCAGTTACATTGAACTTTTCAAAAGTAAATCTCGGTATTTTAGTCACAATGTAATCTATTGTTGGTTCGAATGATGCAGGTGTTGTTTTTGTTATATCGTTTTTGAGTTCGTCTAAAGAATAGCCAATTGCTAATTTAGCAGCTACTCTTGCAATTGGAAAACCTGTTGCTTTTGAGGCCAAAGCTGATGACCTAGAAACTCTTGGATTCATTTCAATTACAACATTTCTTCCTGTTTTAGGATTTATTGCAAATTGTACATTAGCTCCACCAGTATCAACGCCAATCTCTCTTACGACTTTTATTGAATCATTTCTCATTTTTTGGAACTCTTTATCTGTCAGTGTTAATGCTGGCGAAACTGTTATCGAATCTCCAGTGTGTATACCCATTGGATCAATATTTTCAATTGAACAGACGATTATACAATTATCTTTATTATCTCTGACAACTTCCATTTCGTACTCTTTCCAACCTATTAAAGATTCTTCAATCAAAACTTCATTAATCGGAGACAGAGCCAACCCTTTTTCCACAATTCTAAAGTATTCATTTTTATTTCTTGCAGTTCCCCCTCCAGAACCTCCAAGAGTAAATGATGGCCTTACAATTATTGGAAATGACAGTTTATCTAAAATTTTTTTACTTTGATTTAGATTATTAATGACAAAACCCTTTGGGGTATCAAGACCAATGTTAGTCATTGCCTTTTTAAACAATTCTCTGTCTTCTGCTTTTTGGATAACTTTCTTTGACGCACCGATTAGTTTTACATTGTTATTTTTTAAGATTTTTCTATTTTCGAGTTCAATAGAGAGATTCAAAGCAGTTTGTCCACCCATTGTTGAAAGAAGTGCATCTGGTTTCTCTTTTATAATAATTTTCTCAAGTATATTTATATTTAATGGTTCAATGTAAGTGCTATCTGCCAAATCAGGATCTGTCATTATGGTAGCTGGATTTGAATTTACTAATACAATTTTGAATCCTTCCTCTTTTAATGCCTTGCATGCCTGAGCACCAGAATAATCAAATTCACATGCTTGACCTATAACAATTGGCCCAGCACCTATAATCATTATTTTTTTTAAATCTCTCCTTCTAGGCATTTTTAATAAGTTTTATGAATTCATTAAATAAATATCTACTATCCTGTGGGCCAGGAGATGATTCAGGATGATATTGGACTGAGAAAAAAGGTTTTTTCTTAACTTTTAATCCTGCAATTGTTCCGTCAAATAAGGAAGAGTGAGTGACTTGAAGAGTGTTTGGGAATTTTCTTTTTGATACTACAAACCCATGATTTTGAACTGTTATTTCAACTTTTCCATTTTTTCGATTTTTTATTGGATGATTTGCTCCTCTGTGACCGTGGTGCATTTTTTCTGTTTTTGCATCATAAATTAAGGATAATATTTGATGACCAAGACAAATGCCAAAAACAGGATTTTTATAGTTTTTTAATTCCTGAAAGTTGTCTTTATATTTTTCAAAAGTTGCCAATGGGTCTCCTGGTCCATTGGATAAAAAAATGCCAATCGGTTTAAGTGAAAAAAGGGTTTGCATAGAAAAATTTAATGGAAAAACCAACAATTCATAATCATAAGAACTCAAAAGATTTAGAATGTTGTTTTTTATGCCAAAATCAATAACAGCGATAAATTTTTCTTTAATATTTTTGATATCACAATTTGACTTTTTACCTTTAGTCCATCTGTAAACTTTTTTAGTAGATACCTCTGAGGCAAGGTCAATATTATTCATTTTCGGAAAGCTTTTAAGTTTTTTTCTTAAAGATTCGAGACTATTAAATTTTCCATTTTTTGGAAAATGAATGAGAGCTTTACAAGCTCCTGAATCCCTTATTTTTTTTGTTAATATCCTTGTGTCAATTCCAGTTATGCACACTTTTTCATTTCTTTTAAGCCAGGAGTTTAAGCTCAATTCAGATCTATAATTTGAAGGATCTGTCAATGAATTGTTTATAATACAACCTGATGCATAAATCTTATCACTTTCGTAGTCTCTAAAATTGGTTCCAACTATTCCAATATGCGGAAACGTAAAGTTTATTATTTGATTAAAGTAAGATGGATCAGTAAGGATCTCTTGGTATCCCGTTATCGATGTATTAAAGCAGATCTCTCCATAAACATCTCCAAAATTTCCGGCTCCAATTCCGAAATAGTAGGTTCCATCGTCAAGAATCAATATACAATTTTTTCCATTTCTTTTGACACTATTTTCCATTTGTTCAATAATATACTTTGATATAACTAAATTCCAACAAATAGATAGTAAATTATAAAATATTAATATTTCATTCTTTTTCAAAATTATGACTGCATTAAGAGAAAAAATTAAATTAACCTTAGATCAAAATCTAAAAAAAAGAGACGAGATAGCAACGTCAACTATAAGGCTTATTCTTGCTGCAATTAAAGATCATGATATTCAATTTAGGACAAAAAAAAGTGGTGAATTAATTTCTGACGAAGATATTTTAAATCTTTTATTGAATATGATTAAACAGAGGAGAGAAAGCGTAAAAATCTATTCAGAAGCATCAAGAGAGGATTTAAAAAAGAGAGAAGAAAAAGAAATTGAGATAATCCAGTCTTTTTTACCTCATCAGATAACTGATGATGAACTTGATAACATTTTAAAAGAAACAATTAATGAACTGGGATGCAATTCAATCAAAGACCTTGGAAGACTTATAGGTTTTCTCAAAAATAAATATCCTGGGCAACTAGATATGCAAAAGGTTGCAGAAAAAGCCAAAAAAAATCTTCAATGATTAAAGGCGACAGTTCAATTGATAAATTTCTAATTGAAATTAACGCCAAGGTAAGATTATCCGATTTCATTGGTCAATTTGTAAATTTAACAGAAAAAGGGAACTCTTTCGTAGGAAAATGTCCATTTCATAACGAGAATACTCCGTCATTTCATGTAAATAATGATAAGTCTTTATATTATTGTTTTGGTTGTAAAACTGGTGGGAACATTATTAATTTTACTACTAAATATAAAAATTTGCCATTCATTGAAGCCGTAAAATTTTTGTCACAATATTCTGGAGTACCTTTTATCCAAAATAAAAAGCAAGATTACATAAGTGCTGAAGAAAAACTGATTCTTAAAATTAATAACGAAAGTAATTTGTTCTTTCAGAGTCAGCTTTATAAAAATAAAGATGCTCATGAATATATTAAATCAAGGGGTGTAAGCGATGATATCTGCAGAGCGTTTAATCTTGGTTATTGTCCAGATGAGAAATCACTAGTAAATTTTCTTCAGTCTAGAGGGTTTGAATCAGAACAGATAAAAAAAGCAGATTTACTTATTAAAAATAAGAGAAATGAATATTTTGGAAGGTTTAGTTTTAGGATTACTTTTCCAATTTATAATATAAATAATGACTTAGTTGGATTTGGAGGTAGAGCTGTCAAACAATCTAAAATTAAATATATTAATTCACAAGAAAATTTAGTTTTCAAAAAAAGTCAAATTCTATACGGATTTAGTCAAAACTCTGATTATATTAGATCGAACAAGGAAATATTTTTGGTTGAGGGTTATATGGACGTGATAAAACTTTTTTCGTCCAATATAAAAACAGCAGTATCACCACTTGGGACAACTTTGTCTGAATTCCAATTAAAAAGAATGTGGAGCTGTTGCGATACACCTTTTATATGTTTCGATGGTGACTCAGCGGGAAGAAACGCAGCAGATAAAATTGCTCTAAAAATTTTAAAATTTCTTATTCCAGGAAAATCAGTAAAATTTATAAGATTCCCTGAAAGTTTTGATCCAGATTCATTTATGGAAAACAAAACTAAAGAGGATTTTATGAAATTAAAATCTCAATCAAAAGATCTTTCAGATCTTATCTGGGAAATAATAGAAAATTCAATTGAATCAGATGCACCAGAGTTTTTAGCAAGTATAGATTCAAAAATTAATGAGATTTTAAATAAGATTGAAGACACTCGAATTTCAAAAGAGTATTTTAAATTTTTGAAATTAAAAAAAGATCATTTTATTTGGAACAGAAATAAACAAAAAACTTTTAATGCAAGCAACCCCAAAACGGTGAAAGTCATAGATAAAATAAATGAGAAAATCTTTATTTTGATGATTCTAACTCACAACAAGTATTTTTATGAATTTCAAGAGGAAGTTTACAAAATAACACTTTCAGACAAAGACTTAGAATTAGAAAAATCTAAAATTCTTGAAAATCTCTCAAATCAGAGCTCAAAAGTAGAGGAAAGTTTTGAAAAATATAAAGATGATAAACCTAAATTTTATTTTGAAATGAATGAATTAAGAAAAACTCATCTAAGTGGTTTAGATGAAAATGAAAAAAAATTACTTTTTAAACAAATACTCAATAATTTAAGGTTGCCATTACTTATAGAGGAAAGAAAAATTATTCAAAAAGAAATTCTTGAGGCTAATGAAAAAGTAATTTCTGAGAGTTATTTAAAAAAATATAATCAAATTTCTGAGGAAATTAAAAATATTAAGAATAAAGACATTGAATGATATTCATCAGACGTTCATATATTTAAATGTAAAAGATGATATCTAATGAGTAAATCAGAATTAAATTCAAAAAAAGATGAGTTGGAAGAGCCTTTAATTTATCAGTCAAGCGAAGGTATCAAAAAACTTATATTAAAAGGTAAGAAAAAAGGCTTTTTAAATAGATCAGAGTGTGAGAAAGCTCTGCAAAATGAAAAGTTCGAAGATAAGGAAGAGTTTTACTCTAAGGTAGAAAATCTAAATATTCAGATATATGACGAGGAATCAGAGGAAAATGTATCTGAGGATGCTGGAACTGAAGTTGTTGTTTCTGAGAAAGATGAAGATACAGGTAGAACAGACGACCCCGTCAGAATGTATCTAAAAGAAATGGGGAATGTAGAGTTGTTATCAAGAGCAGGTGAAATTGAGATTGCTAAGAGAATTGAAAATGGCAAACGGAAAACAGCAGATGCCTTCTCTAAAAGTTACATTTCTATGATGTCTATTGATAAATATTACGAAGAGTTTCTTTCTGGAGAAAGGCAAATAAGAGATTTTATTGATTTGGATTCAACTTATAGATCTGTGAATGGTGAACAAGAAGAATTTGAAGAAATTGATATTAAAGAAGACAATCAGATTTATAACAATAATTCCGTTAGAGAAGAGCAATCTGTAGAGGAGAAAAATACAGAAGAAGACCAAGAAGATTTTGAATCAGAAAATTCTGATGAAAATAATGAGTTATCTGACCTATCAATACTTGAAAAAGAAGAGAGCTTAAGACCCCAGATTTCAGATAATCTACAAAAATTTTCAAAATTATTTAGAAAATTTAGAAAAGTAAAAGAGGAATATATAAATCTAAAAATTCAGAACAAAAAAATTGATGTTAAGATGGAAAAGAAAATAAAATCCTCTGAAAAAGCTGTTTCTGAAAAAGTAATAAATATTTTCATAAATCAAAATAGAATAGACGACGTTATTGAAGTACATAAAATTTACAACCTTCAAATTTTAGCTGGAGAAAGAAAACTTAGAGAAATTGCAAAAAAACTTAAAATTTCTGATGAGGAGTTCGAAAAAGAATATGATAAAAATGGTCAATATAAGAATTGGTTGAGAAATCTTACAAAAAAAAATAACAAAAAATGGGAATCTTTTGCCAAAAAGGAGATAACTGGAGAAATTGTATCTAAATTTAGAGAGATCATGATGACTAATTTTATGACTATTAAAGAAATAAAAGAGGTATCAGGTTTGGCCAACGATGGAGTCAGAGAGTCAGGTAAAGCAAAAAAAGAAATGATTGAAGCTAACCTTAGGTTAGTTATTTCAATTGCAAAAAAATATACAAATAGGGGACTTCAATTTTTAGATTTAATTCAAGAGGGAAATATTGGTTTGATGAAAGCGGTAGATAAATTTGAATATAAAAGGGGTTACAAATTCTCTACATACGCTACTTGGTGGATACGACAAGCTATTACGCGGTCGATAGCTGATCAGGCTAGAACTATAAGGATTCCAGTACATATGATCGAAACGATTAGCAAACTTGTTCGTGTTTCAAGACAGATTTTAAATGAAAATGGAATTGAGCCACAGCCTGAAGAATTGGCCTCAAGACTTGGTATGCCTCTTGAAAAAGTAAGAAAAGTTTTAAAAATTGCCAAAGAGCCAATTAGCTTAGAAACCCCTGTAGGTGACGAGGATGACAGTCATCTTGGAGATTTTATTGAAGATAAAAATATTAAACTACCTCTCGATGCTGCAATTCAAAATAACCTTAGAGAGGCTACTACTGGTGTTTTATCTACATTAACACCAAGAGAGGAAAGGGTTTTAAGAATGAGATTTGGCATTGGAATGAATACTGACCATACGCTCGAAGAGGTTGGACAACAATTTTCTGTTACAAGAGAGAGAATTAGACAAATAGAAGCTAAAGGTTTAAGAAAATTGAAACACCCCAGTAGGTCTAGGAAATTAAGAAGTTTTCTTGATAACTAGAACGCCAAGTAATATCATTGCAAAAGTAATAAATAAAATTTTAGTTGAAGGCCCGTAGTTCAGTTGGTTAGAACGCACCGCTCATAACGGTGTTGTCGGGGGTTCAAGTCCCTCCGGGCCTACCATTTTTTCAGATAAATTTATGAATTTTGAGAATAAATTAGCTAACCTGATATCTTTGCGTCCATAGCTTCAATTAGACCAATTACCCCTCTAGGATTATTTTTAATGACTGACATGAATTCAGCTCTTTGAGTAACAAGCATACTTACGCCGTCTATATTGACATCTAAAATTTTAAAGTTTTCATTTTTGTCTAGATAAATTTTCCATATCAGCCTTAGTGTTGGCCCATCTTCATTAAGAACATTCATTTTTACATTATAATAATTGTTTTCTATAAGCGAATCTACTGCTTTAAATGTTCCTTCCCAGCCTTTGAATTTTGGAGCATAAGTTGCCACTATATAGTTATTAAAACTTTTAACGAATTGCTTTCTCATATCCATATCCAGTCTTTTCCAATATCTTCCTAGTACGAAACGAGATATGTAATAATTATCGAATGAATTTAAATAAAGATCTCTAAAGTTCACGTATCTTTCATTTTCGGTTAAATTCAGATTTGAAACTTTCTCTACAACCTGTTTTCCAAGATTTTCCACAAAATATTTGCTTTGCTCTATATTTTCATTTGAATAAGAATTGAATGGAATAAATAGGAAAATTAATAGAATAAGTCTTTTGGAGAACAACATACTATCACTCAATCAAGTTTACTCTTGACTCACTAAATGCTGGGTAGTTGGATGAGGGAAGTA
>MDTG01078179.1_pt1 | contig 15903 bp, 13 predicted proteins | sample 811421 | NCBI WGS metagenome assembly MDTG01 (sample SAMN05326645, study PRJNA326480) | marine metagenome | isolation source: seawater | place: Pacific Ocean: South East | collected 2011 | reverse complement strand
TTTAGCATTATTTTTTGAATAAGCTATACCTGTTACAGCTTTTTTATGGTCAATTTCATTTTCAGAAATTATTTTTGTACCTTCTTTTTCAGAAAAAGTTGATTTGACATGAATTGGTATATCGTCAATCATTGATGATTGTACTGCGCTTGGTTGCATTACTTTAGCTCCTAAAGATGACATCTCTAACATTTCTTCATAGGATATTTTGTTAATCTTTTTTGCTTTTTGATTTATCGATGGATCCGTTGTAAGAACTCCATCAACATCAGTATAAATTTCACATGAGTCTGCTTGAAAAAATTTTGCTACAGCAACAGCCGAAAGGTCTGATCCACCTCTTCCTAAAGTCGTAATTCTATTTTCACTTGAGATACCTTGGAATCCAGCTACTACAGCAATTCCATGATTAGAAATAAATTTTATTATCTCGTCAGTTTTGATTTTTATAATGCTAGAAGAAGTGTAGTTATTATTTGTTAAGATTGGAATCTGCCATCCCAACCATGATCTTGCTTTAATTCCTAATTCAATAATTGCTCCCGCTAAAAGCGAACTTGAAATTTGTTCTCCTGATGACAGCAAAGCATCCAACTCTTCTGCACGAAAATTATCACTTATTAAACTTGATTTTTTTACCAGATCATTAGTCACACCTGACATTGCGGAAACTACTACGATTATTTCATTACCTTCTTCATGTCTTTTTTTTATAATATTGGCAACATTTTTAATCTTATCAATTGTACCAACTGATGTTCCACCAAATTTTAGAGTCAATCTTTTCATAATTCAAAATATCTTATATACTTTTTAATATATTAATTGATAATAAATACTCTTAATTATAAAAATTCACAAGTGAACTAAATAGGTATTAATTTGACCACAATAGATAAAACAGAAGTAGAAAAGTTTTCAAGAATTGCTAGTGATTGGTGGAATCCAAATGGGAAATTTAAACCACTTCATGTTTTTAACCCTGCCAGAATTAAATTAATTAAAGACAAAATAATTTCTTACTATTCGCTTGATCCTAAATCCAAAAAACCATTATCAAAAATAAACATATTAGATATAGGATGTGGTGGCGGTCTTTTATGCGAACCGCTAAAAAGATTGGGAGCCGAAATCACCGGTATTGATGCATCAATAAATAATATTAAAGCAGCAAAATTACATGCAGAAGAGATGGATTTAAATATTAATTATATTAATTGTTCTCCTGAAAATTTAAAAACAGATAAAAAATTTAAAGTTATTTTGAACATGGAAATCGTAGAACATGTTTCAGATGTTAATTTATTTGTTCAAAAATGTTCATCCTTAATTGAAAAAAACGGTATAATGTTTGTTGCCACTATTAATAAAAATTTAAAATCCTATTTGTTCGCAATAGTTGGGGCAGAATATATTCTTCGTTGGTTACCTATTGGCACTCACGATTGGAATAAATTTTTAACACCAGAAGAACTAAAAAATATAGCTGAAAAAAATAATTTTATATTTGATGAGCTAATAGGAATGAAATTTAATTTTTTATTAAATAAATGGAAAAAAAGCAAAGACTCATCCGTAAATTATATTTCTACTTTTTTGAAAAACTAGTTTTCAGTTTTATCAACCCAAGGTATTGTGGCAACCTCTATACCTTCTTCCTCAAGCTCTGATGTTTCTTCTGGTGATGCTTTGCCATAGATTCCGGTAGAATTTTTTTTATCATAATGAATATTTCTTGCTTCTTGCGCAAAGTTATCACCTACATTTTTACAATTTTTCTCTATGTATTTTCTGATTTTTAGCAATTCGTTTTTTATATTTTTTGCCGAATTTTTTTCATTTTTATCTAAACTTTTATTTGATTTGCTTTTTAAATTAGGTGTCATTAAAGATTTTTTAACATTAGTAGAATTACAATAAATACAATTTATTAATTTTTTTTTAATTAAAGATGAGTATTCTTCAGAGCTTGAAAACCAACTTTCAAATGTTGATCCGCATTTACATGTTAAGTTAAATTTAATCATTTAAATGATATTTAATTATAAACAAAAATATATCAACTCCTATAATCTGTGTTTATATCAATATAATCTTTTGTAAAATCACACGTATAGACAGTATAGTTACCACTGCCCAAACCTAAATCTACTTCAACATCGATAGAATCTGAGGTCATATATTCTTTTATGTCGCTTTCTTTATAATCTTTTGAAGCCATGCTTTGTTCAGCAACTAAATAATTTCCTATCTTTACTTTAATTTTATTTGCAATAATATTTTCTCCAGATTTGCCTGCCGCCATTAATATTCTTCCCCAATTTGGATCTTCGCCAGCTACTGCAGTTTTAAAGAGTGGTGAGTTGGCTATTGAGAAAGCTACATTCTTTGCCATAGCTTCAGATCTTGCTCCTATAACATTAATAGTAATAAATTTTTTTGCACCTTCGCCATCTGAAACAATTTGTTTTGCTAGATTAAGACATAATCTGTGAAGGGCTTTTTCAAAATCTTTTAATTTTGGATCAAGTACATTATATATTTTAGAATTTTTAGCTTTTCCAGTTGCAAAGATAGATACCATATCATTTGTGGAAGTGTCTCCATCTACTGTTATAGAATTAAAGGTAGTAGCTGTAACTTTTTTGAGAATAGCTTTTAAAAAAACCGCAGGTATATTTGCATCTGTAAATATAAAAGATAACATGGTTGCCATATTAGGAGCAATCATGCCTGAGCCTTTAGCTATCCCTGAAATTTTGATTAATTTATTTCCTATTTTACATTCTTCATAAGCTAGCTTAGGCTTGGTATCGGTAGTGGTGATAGCGTTAGCCAGTTTAAACCACATAAATTTGTTCTGTTCAATTTTTAATTTTTTTACTAATTCTGGAACTGTATTTTTAATCTTAGTATAGGGAAATTCTTCGCCGATAACTCCTGTTGATGCAAATAGCAAATCAGTAATTTTTACAACTTCACTTGTTCCCTTTGCGGCTTGCGATGACTTTAGAGTTAAATTTTTTGCTAGGGTTGTGGCGATCTCCTTTAAACCTTGGGCCCCTTTTATTCCTGTAAAAGTATTTGCGTTCTGTGTGTTCACCATTATGGCTTTAACAAAATGTCTTTTAATTTTAAGATTCCAGTTTATGCTAGCTGAAGTAACCTTTGATGTTGTGTATACTGCTGCAAAGTTTGCTCCTTCTTGAAAATAAAATAATACTAAGTCGTCCCTGCCATCACCATAAAGGTCAGCAGAAACCGCTGATGCTTCCATGCCTTCTATGGGCATAAGCTCCTGAAATTCACCCATTTTCGAAGATTTGATTTTGGGATTAAAGAAATTTCTCAAGTTTACTGTCATAAGTGTTTAAATTCTTAAAATATTGATTATATAAGTCTTTGTTGAACTAATATAATTTATAATAAATTGCAAAAAAAAATATAACTATTATGCTTAACTTAAGCAATATTATCGGCAAATTCATAAAAAATTCAAGTCAAAGAGAGCTTGATAACCTTAAATTAGTCGTAGAAAAAATAAATGCCTGGGAAGATAAGATAAAATCTATACCTGATGAGGACTTTCCTAAAAAAACAGCAGAATTTAGATTAAAGATTAAAAATGGGGAAAAACTAGAAACTCTAATGCCTGAAGCTTTCGCCTATGTAAGGGAAGCGGCAAAAAGGGCATTAGGAGAAAGGCATTACGACGTTCAATTAATGGGAGGCATAATTCTTCATCAAGGCAAGATAGCAGAAATGAAAACTGGAGAAGGTAAAACCTTAGTATCAACACTAGCTGTTTATTTAAATTCACTTTCGGGTAAAGGAGTGCACGTTGTAACAGTTAATGATTATTTAGCAAAAAGAGATTCTAATTGGATGGGTAAAATTTATAATTTTTTGGGATTAACTGTCGGATGCATAACAAATGATGTCCTTGACAATGATATAAGAAAAAAAAATTATAATTGTGATGTTACTTATGGAACTAATAATGAATTCGGTTTTGATTATTTGAGAGATAACATGAAATACGATATTGATGAGATGGTGCAGAGGGAGCATCATTTTTGTATTGTAGATGAAGTGGATAGTATTTTAATTGACGAAGCAAGAACTCCCCTTGTCATATCAGGAAGTACAGAAGATAAATCAGATCAATATTATGTAAGCAACAAATTTGTAAAACAACTTGAAAAATCAGACTATGAAATTGATGAAAAAGATAAAACTGCTATGCTTTCAGAAAAAGGGATTGATAAAATAGAAAAACTTTCAAAAACATATGGTATATTAAAAAATAATAATTTTTATGACCCTCAGAATATTAACTTAGTACACCATATCACTCAGGCTTTGAGAGCCAATTTGCTTTTTAAAAAAGATACTGACTACATCGTAATAGAAGATAAAGTTCAAATAATAGATGAATTTACTGGAAGAGTTCTTGAGGGAAGAAGATTCTCTGATGGCCTGCACCAAGCTCTCGAAGCAAAAGAAAATGTGAGTATACAAAGTGAAAACCAAACCTTAGCATCAATCACTTATCAAAATTATTTTAGACTGTATAAAAAACTATCAGGAATGACTGGAACAGCAATGACAGAAGCTGAAGAATTTTTAGATATTTATAAACTTAAAACTGTTTCTATTCCTACAAATAAAAAAATGATTAGAAATGATAAAAATGATCAAATATTTAGAACGGAAAAAGAAAAGTATAAAGCGATAATACAAACAATAGAAGAATGTAAAAATAATAATCAACCAGTGCTAGTTGGAACAACTAGTATCGAAAAGTCAGAAAAATTATCTGAATTGCTTAAAAATAGAAAAATTAAACACAACGTGCTAAATGCAAAGCATCACGAAAAAGAAGCAAATATTATAGCAAATGCTGGAAAACTTTCTGCAATTACTATTGCAACAAATATGGCTGGTCGTGGAACAGATATTCAGTTAGGAGGAAATTTAACCAATTTAGATAGGAATGAATTAGATAAAAATAAAAATTTAATTTTAGAAGAAAAAAACAAAGTAAGAAATATAGGAGGATTATTTGTAATAGGCACTGAAAGACATGAAAGTAGAAGAATTGATAACCAATTAAGAGGAAGATCTGGTAGACAAGGAGACCCAGGAAATTCTATTTTTTATGTATGTCTAGAAGATGATTTAATGCGGATATTTGGATCAGAATCGATAGATAGTGTAATGAAAAAATTTGGATTAAAAGAGGGAGAATCTATTGATCATCCTTGGATTAATAAAGCATTAGAAAGAGCTCAGCAACGCGTTGAAGCTAGAAACTTTGATATAAGAAAAACTTTACTTAAGTTTGATGATGTCATGAATGACCAAAGAAAAGTTATTTTTGAACAGAGAAAAAAAGTTTTAAAATTAAAAAATATTGATGAAATAATATATTCCTTCATAGATGAATTAGCTAAAAGTTTTTCTGATGAAAAAACAATTTATGAAAGGGAAAACCAGCTTGATACTTTCAAAACTAAAATTAAACCTATTGTCGGTAAATCATTAAATGAAGATGAATTTAATAATATTGAAAAATTAAAAAAAAATGAACTAGAAGATCTTATCCTTGCAGGCTTTAATAAGCATAGGAACAAAAGAAAAACTGCTCTTACTGAAAAAACCAATCTAGAGTTAGAAAAAAGAGTTTTTTTGCAAACTATTGATTTTCTTTGGAGATCACATTTGCAATATTTGGAGCATTTACGAAGTGTTATAGGATTAAGAGGATATGCACAAAAGGATCCTCTTGATGAGTTTAAAAAAGAGTCTTTTAAATTATTTGAAAATTTATTGTATAAAATAAAATCGGACTTTATAACTTTTCTCAATAATATTGACGTTGTACCTCGTAATGAAGAAGAAAAAAAAGATATTAAAGCTAAAAAACAAAACTTTAAAAATGATATAAAAGAGCCCGAAAGAAAAATGAAAAGAAATGAACCTTGTTACTGTGGCTCAGGAAAAAAATTTAAACACTGCCACGGATCTTTATAAAAATTTAATTAACAAAGCTAAAACAACTATTGAAGCAAGAATAAAAATAATATGTTTTGCTTTTATATTTTCTTTTTTAACTATACTTCCATCTGTTTTTAAAAATTCAGTAAAACTTTTCTGCTTGCCAATATCTAAAAACTTTTTCTTTCTTTGTTCAAGAATTTCTTCTTTTGTAAACGATGAAAATTCATCTAAATACTTATTGATAGAGAGTTTAATAGATTCTGTAATTTCATTCCTATTTCTATGCGCACCACCTAGAGGTTCCTCTATTACTTGATCGATGACTCCGAGTTTTAAAAGTTCAGTAGCTGTCAGTTTCATAGCTTTTGCTGCTTCTAAAGATTTGCTTGGATCCCTCCATAAAATTGAAGCGCAGCCTTCTGGAGAAATAACAGAGTAAATTGAATTTTCTAACATTAAAACTTTATTTGCAGATGCTAGTGCTATAGCTCCACCTGAACCACCTTCTCCTATAATAATGGAAATTATTGGAACCTTTAATGACATACAACATTCTATTGAACTTGCTATTGCTTCTGCTTGACCTCTTTGTTCTGCACCAATTCCTGGATATGCCCCAGGTGTATCAATAAATGAAATAACTGGTATATTAAATTTATCTGCAATCTTCATTAATCTTATACATTTTCTATATCCCTCTGGTCTCATCATCCCAAAATTTCTTTTTAATCTACTATCTAGATCATCTCCTTTTTCCTGCCCAATAACTAAAACAGATTTTTCTTGAAATTTAGCAAAGCCAGCAATAACAGCATCATCATCTGAAAATTTTCTATCACCTGATAAATTTACAAAATTTGAAAATAAATTTTCTATAAAAAACTTAGCTTTAGGTCTTTCCTCGTGTCTTGCAACCTGAGTTTTTTGCCACTCGTTTAAATTAGCATATGAGGTTTTTAATTTTTCATCAATTTCTTTTTGAATTACAGCTATTTTTTCTGTGTCTACTTTGGATATGCCATCTTTATTAAATGGATCTTTTAATTTTTCAACTTCTTCCTCTAAAGCTTTAATGTCTTTTTCAAATTCTAAATAACTTTTCATTATCCTCTACCTATGTATGTTTTGCATATCTGGCATATAAAAAAATCAATTTATTAACAAACACTTGATAAATTATATATATACCTAAATATTATAATAATGAATATAATTATAAAAATTAGTGGCTAAAATTGGACTTATTATGAATTATATAAAACAAGGCAAATTATCTGTAAAAAAAGAATTGCTAGAATTTGTAAATAAGGAACTTCTTCCTGGGATAAATATTGATCCAAAAAATTTTTGGTCTGGTTTTGATAAAGCTGTCCATGAACTTTTCCCTATAAATAAAAAACTTATTTCTATTAGATCTGAAATGCAAAAAAAGATAGACGATTGGCATATCAAGAATAAAGGGAAGCAATTAGATATAAAAAAATACGAAAATTTTTTAAAGGAGATAGGATATTTAGTAAAAGAAGGTTCAAAATTTTCCATAGAAACTAAAAATGTAGATTCTGAGATTTCTAATATTGCAGGTCCCCAATTGGTTGTTCCTGTAAAAAATGCGAGATATTCTTTAAATGCGGCAAACGCAAGATGGGGTAGTTTGTATGACGCTTTGTATGGAACAGATGTGATTCCAGAGTCAAATGGAGCGGAACGCGGAAAAAAATACAACTATGTTAGAGGAGAAAAAGTAATTGAATATGCACGTAAATTTTTGGACTCTATTATTCCATTGGAAAAAGGTAGTTGGAAAGATATTTCGGAAATTCCAAAAGTTGAAAATAATCTATTAAACTTAAAACTAAAAAATCCTAAACAATTTGTTGGTTATTCTAAAAAATCAAACGACATTTCTTCGCTTTTGTTTCTAAATAACAATCTTCATATAGATGTTAAATTCAATTCAAATAAAACAAGGGGAGAAACAAAAGATAAAGCTGGGATATACGATATAATTTTAGAATCAGCCATAACTTCAATAATGGATCACGAGGATTCTGTTGCAGCAGTAGACGCAGAAGACAAGGTCGACGGATATAGAAATTGGCTAGGTTTAATGAAAGGTGATTTAGAATACAAAGGGCAAAAAAATGGAAAAGAATTAGTAAGAAAACTTAATCCTGATAGAGAATATATTTCTACTGATGGAAATAAAATTAAATTACACGGTAGAGCATTAATGTTAAATCGAAATGTTGGGCATTTGATGACCAGCTCTTCTATTTTATTAGATGATAATTCAGAAATACCTGAAGGGATTATGGATGCTTTTATAACAACAGCCGCTGCAATTTATGATTTTAAAAATAAAAAAAATTCAAGAAAAAATTCTTTTTACATTGTAAAACCTAAAATGCATGGACCAGATGAGGTCAAATTTACAAATTTAATTTTTGAAAAAGTAGAAGAAGTTTTAGGATTAAAAAAATTCACAATTAAAATTGGAATTATGGATGAAGAGAGAAGAACAACGTTAAATTTGAAGGAGTGCATTAGAGCAGTAAAAGAAAGAGTTGTTTTTATAAACACTGGATTTTTAGATCGAACTGGTGACGAGATGCATACCTCAATGGAGGCAGGACCGATGATAAAAAAAGGAGATATGAAATCTTCTAAATGGTTAGCAGCTTACGAGAATAGTAATGTCGATATCGGATTAACATGTGGTTTTTCAGGAATAGCTCAGATTGGAAAAGGAATGTGGGCTGCTCCAGATAAAATGGCCGATATGATGTCTCAAAAAATTAATCATCCAAAATCAGGAGCAAATTGTGCGTGGGTCCCATCTCCGACAGCAGCAACGCTCCATGTAATGCACTACCATCAAGTTGATGTATTTTCTAAACAGAATGAACTTAAAAACAGAAATCCTGCAAAGCTAACTGATATACTAACAATTCCTATTGCTGATAGACCAAATTGGTCTGTTGAAGAGATTAATAAAGAGCTCGAAAATAATGCACAAGGTATTTTAGGTTATGTTGTTAGATGGATAGACCAAGGTGTAGGATGTTCAAAAGTACCTGATATTAATAATGTTGGCTTAATGGAAGATAGAGCTACTTTGAGAATCTCATCTCAGCATATTGCTAATTGGCTTCATCATGGAATATGTAACAAAGAACAAGTTTTGGAAGTTATGAAAAAAATGGCTAAGATTGTTGATAAACAAAATATTCAAGATCCGGAATATAAAAGCATGTCAGACAATTTCAATAATTCAATAGCATTTAAAGCTGCTTGCGATCTAGTCTTTAAGGGAAGAGAGCAGTCTTCTGGCTATACTGAACCAATATTACATAGTAGGCGTTTGGAAAAAAAAGCTAGCCATTAGCTACTGGTTTTCTATTTTTGAAAGCAGAGAACAATGTTCCGTCATCCAAAAATTCAATCTCGCCTCCTACCGGAACCCCTTTAGCCAATCTTGTAATTTTTACTTTTGTATCTTTTAAACTATCAGATATATAATGTGATGTAGTTTCGCCTTCTATACTTGCGCTTGTTGCAAGAATTACTTCTTTTACTGAATTTTGTTTTACCCTTTTAATTAGAGAATCTATTAACAATCCATTTTCAGCACCTTTATTTTCAAAAGAAGGTAAAGTTCCCCCTAAAATATGATAATGACCTTTATATATACCCGTGCTCTCAATTGCCCACATATCAGCAATATTTTCCACGACACATATTTGCTCATATTTATTACTCAAGCAAAGGCAATTTGAATTAGCTGATTTTAAATTGCCACAATTATTACATCGTACAATATTTTTATAAACTTGTGCTAAAGTTTTTGCTAAAGGTTTAATTAATTCTTCTCTATTTTTTATCAACTTTATTACAATTCTTTTTGCAGATTTGGGTCCAAGACCTGGTAGTTTAGAAATTATTTTTATTAAATCCTCAATTTCTTTTACATTTTTATCGCTCATTTTTTTAAAGAGGAAATTTAAATCCTGGAGGAAGATTTATTCCGCCAGTAATTTTTGAAATTTCTTCTGAAGTTTTTTGTTTCAGTTTTGACTTTGCATTGTTATGTGCCGCTACTATTAGGTCTTCCATAATTTCTTTAGAATCTTTTAGCACAGAATTATCTATAGATATTTTTTTAAGTTCACCGTCACCATTCATTATTACTTTTACAGCATTTCCACCTGATATTCCTTCTACCTCAATTTTTTTGAGAGCTTCTTGAGTTTCTTTCATTTTGTCTTGCATTTTTTTTGCCTGTGATAATAAATCAGAAAAATCATTCATAATTTAATCACCTTTATTTTTCATTACATCGATTAACTCTAAATCAGAAAATACATCTTTAAATTTAAGGTGAACTTCACTATTTTTTTCATTTTCTAATACTTCTTTTTTTTTTATATTTTTTTGCTCTAAAAAAGTTTTTTGGCCTTTATCTTTTGCTAATGAAATTACCCATCTTCTTCCTGTCCATTCTAAGAGTTTTTCTGAAAGATTTCTTACAAAGTTTTTATTTAAATTTTCATTAAATTCTATATCGATTTTGCCTTCTGAAAATTTTATTAAGTTTACATTTCTCTCTAAATCATATTTTAACTCGATTTCCTTTTTTTTTGACGAAAGGTTAACAAGATCCTCAAAGGAAGAAATTTTTTCTTTATCAGGATTTGATGTAGTTTTATGTAATGAAGATTCAATTTTTAATTTGGTCTGCAAAGTATTTTTAATTTGATTTTTGGGTTTTTGACTTGCTTCATTATTTTTTTCATCAAAACTTTTTTTATTATTTAAATCAACTGGAATATCACTTGTTTTATTTACTTTATTTTCATCCATTGTATTAAGCACCTCTTGAAATGAAGGCATGCCTTTCAAATGAATTAATTTCATGATTAACATTTCCAAAGATAATATTTGATTACCCACTATTGAAAGTTCCTCAATACCTTTTAAAATGAATTGCCAAAAAATTACCAGTGTAGATGATGGCACTTCTTTTGAAATTAATCGAATAGATTCTGCTTCTGATTCTGATATTGACAAATCACTATTGATTTCACCTATATTTTTTTCTTGAAGTAAAAAATATATAATTTCTAAAAAATCGTTTAAAAATGTAGTTGGATCAATTCCTTCATCAACTAAAGATCTAAAATTTTCTAGGGATTTTTTTAAATCTCCTTGAAAAATATATTTTATAGTTGTTAAAATTTTTGATCTATCCGCAATACCCAGCATTTGCCTTATAGCAGTATCATCTATTTCTTTTTCTAAAATGTGATAACTAACCAAAGCTCTGTCTAATAAAGACAATGAATCTCGCACTGATCCTTCGGAGGCTTTGGCTATTAACCTTAATGCAGCTTCTGATATTTTTCCATTTTCTTTCTTAGAAATTTTTTTTAAATTTTCTAATAAAATTGGAATTGGGACTCGATGTAAATCAAATCTTTGACATCTTGATATAATTGTTACAGGTATTTTTTTAACCTCTGTTGTTGCAAAAATAAATTTTAAATGAGGAGGAGGTTCTTCCAAAGTTTTAAGAAGGCCATTAAATGCTTGTTTTGAAAGCATATGTACTTCATCAATAATAAATATTTTATATTTTGCGCTTGTTGGGTTGTATTTAGAAGAATCTATTAATTCTCTTACATCATCGATACCGGTTCTTGAAGCTGCATCCATTTCTAATACATCAAGGTGTTTTGAACTGGAAATTTCTTCACAATGGTTACAGTCACATCTTTCTTCTTTAAGAAAATTTTTTGTACAATTTAATGCTTTTGCAATAAGTCTCGCTGTTGTTGTTTTTCCAACTCCCCGTATTCCAGTCAATAAATAAGCATTAGGAAGTTTATTTAATTGGATTGAATTAGTAATTGTTTCAACCATAATATCTTGACCTATAAGCTCTTTAAAATTTTTTGGCCTGTATTTTAATGCTAAAACTTTTTGTGTATCTTCTGACATATCTCAAATATCTTATTAAGGAGACTGAACAGCAACCTGAAATATTTTCGTTGCGGCTGCTACGTTTCCGTCCTGACCGGGTTGTGCGAAAAATTCCACCCGCCGCCAGCCTCCTGTTTTATTATATCAATATAAAATTGATAACTACAATATACCTTTAGGTTGTTTATTAGTTCTTAAATCTGAATTCATGGGCCTCGTAAACACCCAAAATATCCAATTTCTGTGTATGAAAGCCCAATTCTTCTAGAGCTTTTTGTAAGGATGGATCTTCAATATGGCCCTCTATATCAATGTAAAAATTAACTTGGTCAAAAGTATTTTTTACTGCAAAACTTTCTAATTTGCATAAATTTACACCATTAGTAGCAAAACCGCCTAGCGCTTTATAAAGTGCCGCAGGAGTGCTTTTAAGTTTAAAAATACAACTTGTAATATATTTTTTGCTTTTTAAATCCGGGTGACTCGACTCATTGCCCATAATTAAAAATCTTGTAACATTCCCTTTTTCATCCTCTATATTTGGCTTTAGTATTTCCAAACCATAAATCTTTGCTGCCAAATCTGAAGCTATAGCTGACTCACTTTTGTCTTCACTTTCGGAAATATATTTTGCTGAACCGGCTGTATCCGCTGCAACAATAGGTTTTAGTTTATTTTTAACAATAATTTTTTGACATTGTCCAATTGCATGTGAATGACTTCTAACAGTTTTTATATTTTCAATCTTTGCTCCTTTTATACCAAGCAAGTTATGAGTAACTTTTTGAAAATGTTCTGCATGTATTTGTAATTTATATTTTGGAATTAGGTAATGTATATCAGCAACTCTGCCAACTAAAGAATTTTCTATTGGTATAACAATTTTATATTCTGAATTTTCTTTAGCTAGACGAAATGTGTCTTCAAAAGTTGCACATGCTTTAACCTCTGCGTCAGGAAAAACCTCTAGACTTGCAATATGAGAGTATGCTCCTTTTTCACCTTGAAAAGCGACTTTTATTTTTTTTGACATTATTAACTCATCTCCTTAGTTACTTTTTCTAAATCTTTATCAGTATCAACGCCTAAAGGATGTGAGTCCGTAAAACCTGTTTTTATTATCATATTATTTTCCATAGCTCTCATCTGTTCTAAATTTCTTTCAATTTCTAGTTTAGATCTAGCAAGCTGTACATACTTCTTTATAGCTGCATTTGTAAAGGCATAAATTCCAATATGATGATATATTTTTTTATTATTTAAATCATTTCTTTTTCGAAAGAAGTCTTTAACATCTAAAAAATCATTGTCTTTTAAATCTTTATCTACTTGAAGTTTAACAATATTTATATCCTTTATTTCTTCATTATCTTTTAAGGATGAGGATAATGTTCCAATATCGCATTTATTATTTCTCATTAGGCTTTCTAATTTAGAAATACAATTAGGATCAATATTTGGCATATCGCCCTGAAGGTTAATAATTAGATCAACTTTATTTTCTAACATTTTTAAATACACTTCGTAAACTCTGTCACTTCCAGAAGGATGTTCGTTTTTGGTAAGAACTGCCTGGCCCCCGTTTTTTTTTACAATATCAATTATTTCTTGATCTGGAGTTGCTACTATAACTTGTCCAATTGATGCTTCTTTAGCTCTGTTAACCACATGAACAATCATAGGAATGTTTTTAATTTTGGCTAAAGGCTTATTTGGAAATCTTTTTGCTTTTAATCGTGTCGGTATAATTATTGCTGTACTTTTCATATATGTTAAAGTTATGCGTCTAACAGTCGCAAAATATACTAGTATAAGCTCATTTCTTTATAGTATATCTTAGTAAGTTGTACTAAATTTGTAACTTTTTTAAAATGAATAAAATTATAGTTTCTATAGTCCTTACCCTGATACTTGTTATAGGAATAAACAAGATTACAGATGTAATATATAGTGTAGAGAAACCTGAAAAATCTGTATATCAAGTTTCAAGTGATGTTACTGTTGCTGAGACTAAAACTTCTGAAACTAGCATCGAGTCTGATAATATTATGGCGTTATTTGCATCGACAAGCGCCGCGGAAGGTGCAAAAGTTTTTAAAAAATGCGCAGCATGCCATAGCATTGCTGAAGGTGGTGGAAATAAAATCGGCCCAGCTTTATGGGGTGTAATCGGTAGAAAAGCAGGAAGCCTTCCAGATTATAAATATTCAAAAGCAATGGCAGCGCATGGAAAATCTTGGTCGTTTGATGAGATGAATGGTTTTTTAATAAAACCAAAAGACTGGATAACAGGAACTAAAATGTCTTACGCTGGATTAAAAGATCCGAAAGAAAGAGCTGCTGTAATTCTATATATGAACGAAAATACTAATAATCCATTACCGATAAACTAGAATTAATTATTTAAAACACCATTCAAGTATACTCTTTTGTACATACATTCTGTTTAATGCCTCTAACCAAACAGCAGATTGTTTACCATCTATTACCTTGTTAGTAACTTCATGACCACGTTTAGCGGGCAAACAATGCATAAAAATTGCATCGGGTTTTGCTAACTTCATAATTTTATTATTTACCTGATAAGGTTTTAATAATTTTCTTTTTTTCTTTTTATTTGATTTGTCACCCATGGAAATCCATTTATCAGTCATAACACAATCTGCTAAGCTTACGGCTTCTTTTGGATTTTTAGTTATCAGGATTTTTGCATTTTTATTTTTTGCCCATTTTAAGATTTTTTTATTTGGTTGAAATTTTTTGGGGGACGCAATAGCTAGTTTAAAATTAAATTTAACCGATGCTTCTATCAAAGAATAAACGACATTATTTCCATCTCCCAACCAAGCGATTTTTTTATTTTTTATAGGACCTTTTAATTCTTCAAAAGTCAGAATGTCAGCCATAATTTGGCAGGGATGAGAAAGGTTTGTTAAACCATTAATTATAGGAATATCTAAATTTTTTTTAAATTTTAAAAAATTTTTGTGATTGTGAGTCCTCATCATAACAATATCACCATATTGAGATAATACTTTAGCAGTATCATATATGCTTTCATTACCACTTCCGTAGTGGCTATCCTTAGGATTTAAAACTAACAATTCGCCACCCAATTTTTTCATCGCAAGCTCAAAAGAAATTCTAGTCCTTAACGATTTTTTTTCAAAGATCATTATTAAGGTTTTGCCTTTTAAAGGTTTTGGGGATGTTATATTTTTTTTATCTTTTTTTTTTTTGCTTTTTAGCGTGATCTATAATTTTTCTTAATTCTCTTTTATCAATGTCAGATAGATTTACAAAGCTTTTCATAACTAACTCATTTCTTTACAAACAATCTGAATTTTATCAATGGCTTCATCTAACTCTTTATTTTCCACTATTAAAGGTGGAAAAAGTCTTATAACGCTTTCTTCTGCTTTTATTGTAAGCATTTTATGGTTCATCAATTTTTTTATGAATTCAGAATTATCTACTGATACCTTTATTCCTTTCATTAACCCAATTCCCCTTACCTCAGTAATAATTTTAGGAAATTTATTTTTAATTTTATTTAACCCGGTATCAAAATATTCACCCTTCTGTTTTACTTTGTTAAAAAAATCTTTTTCAAAAAGAATATCGAGAACTGAATTTCCAACTGCCATAGCCAAAGGGTTGCCTCCAAAAGTTGAACCATGGGTTCCGGGTGTCATTCCTGTTGCGGCTTTTTTTGTAACTAGGCAGGCTCCAAGTGGAAATCCTCCTCCTATACCTTTGGCTATAGGAACTATATCAGGAATGATTCCAGATTTTTCAAATGCAAAAAAGCTACCAGTTCTATAAGCGCTTTGAACTTCATCTAAAATAAGAAGTAAACCATTTTCATCACATAAATCTCTTAATCCTTTTAAACAAAAATCAGGAACAACTTTAATA
>MDTG01197890.1_pt1 | contig 15905 bp, 15 predicted proteins | sample 811421 | NCBI WGS metagenome assembly MDTG01 (sample SAMN05326645, study PRJNA326480) | marine metagenome | isolation source: seawater | place: Pacific Ocean: South East | collected 2011 | reverse complement strand
CATAAGCTCTTAATCTTGATGTTCCGCAATGAGACCAATATAAAGGAATACTATTTCTAACCTTACCACCAAAAAGATTATGAACAGGTTGATTAAAATATTTTCCTTTAATGTCCAAAAGAGCATTTTCTATACCCGCAATAGCTTTTTGAACAACTCCACCAGAGCTTTGAATTGTTCGTGAGTAAAGTTCACTTGATATTTTATTTACAAGAAGAGGATTTTGATTTATTAAATATTTTGATAAATCATTAATTACTCCTTCAATTCCTTTAGATGAACCATTTGACTCTGAAACTTCACTCCAACCTATTAAACCATCATTAGTTTGAATTTTAACAAAGGACCATATTCTCCATCCAGCATCACAATGAAGACAATTTATAGATTTTATTTTCATGATAATTTAAATTAAATTTTCTCTAACTAAAATTTGAATATTTTTTAGTTCACTATACACATCTAAAGCCTCTGTTCCAGGTTCTCTTGTACCATTTCCAGAATTACCAAAACCTCCAAAAGGCATGTGTGGCTCACTTCCATAAGTTCCAATATTAATATTTACAACTCCAGATCTTATTTTACGTGAAAACCAAATAGCTCTATCTATATTTTTAGTGTGAATAGATGAAGTTAATCCATACTCACAATCATTTGCAAGATTTAACGCTTCATCTATTGAATCAACTTTGTAGACAGTTACAACAGGTCCAAATATTTCATTTTTACTTAAATATGCATCTTTTGAAATTTCAGAAATAATTGTTGGTTCAATATATAAACCCTTTTTCAATTCATTTAGTTCTGATTTTTTACCTCCACACAATATTTTAGCACCATTATTTTTCGCTTCTTTAATTCTCTCAAGTATATTATTAAATTGTTTTAGATTTATAACTGGTCCCAAGTCAGAATCATCAGAAATTCCTAATTTTAATGATTGTGCTTTTTTTATAAATTTTTCAATAAAACTATCATAAATTTTAGAAAAAATTATAATTCTACTACCTGAAGCGCATCTTTGACCTGCATTACTGAAAGCAGATAAAGAACACCAATTCACAGCATTTTCTAGATCAGCGTCTTCACATATAATTAAGGGATTTTTACCTCCAAGCTCAAGTGAAACTCTTGCCAGTCTTTTTCCTGCATTTTCTGCAATATATTTACCAACAAGTGTTGAACCAGTAAAGCTAATTAATGATATTCTAGGATCATTGACTAAAAATTTACCAACCTCACCAAAACCATTAACAGTATTTAAAACTCCATCAGGAATTCCAGCAACTTTAGATAATTTAGCAAGTTCAAATGCAATTTCAGGTGAATCTTCTGAAGCTTTCAAAATAACAGTATTTCCACATATAAGTGAGGGAAATATTTTCCATGTAATATTAGCTATAGGTGTATTAGCCGGTACTATTAAACCGCATACACCTAATGGTTCTCTCACTGTATGTGAATGCTTATTTTCAATTCCTGATGTCAGAGATCTAGAAAACAATCTTTGACCTTCACCAGCATAAAATTGTCCAACAGAAATTGCACCTTCAACTTCACCAAGAGCATGTGAAAATATTTTACCTGTTTCTTTTGCAACTATTTTTGCTAAAAATTCTTTATTCTTAATTAATTGATTGACATACTCATACAATATTTCACCTCTTTTTACAGGCGTTAATGAAGACCAATTATTGAAAGATTTTTTAGCTGAATCAATAGCATTATCAATTTCAATTTCAGATGAAATTACTGTGTTAGATATTATATCAAGATTGTGAGGATTTAACTTTTTGAAATAGGACTTATCACCACTTATGTGTTCCTTTCCGTTTATCCAACTATGTATTTTATTATTAATTGACATTTTTTTTAATTTATATTGAAGTCCAACCTCCATCAATAGTTATAATTGAACCTGTCATGTAACTTGATGCTTTAGATGCTAAAAAAATCATTACCCCATTATATTCATTCTCATTAGCCATTCTTCCAATAGGAATTCGTTTACAATATGCCTTCTTAAATTCTAAATCTTGATTATTTTCAACTCCTGAAATAACTAAACAATTAACTCTAACCTTCAATTTAGCCCAATAAACAGCTAAATATTTCGTCATATTGATTAATCCTGATTTAGATACAGAATAAGCGACTGGTTTGTAAAAAACATCTCCCTTTTTTCTCTTATAATCATATATTGATTGATCAGGTGAAACAATTCCATAAATTGAAGAAATATTAATAATTGATCCTTTTTTATTTTTTGCCATAATTTTACCAAAAATCTGACAGCAGTAAAAAACACCAGTTAAATTAACTTCCATAACATTATTCCATGATTTTATTGGATAAAATTCAAAAGGACCAGTATCTTCATTTGAAGTATTTGGAGGAGAATCTAGAGCAGCGTTGTTAATCAATACAGTAGGTTTTCCGAATTTGTCAGTTATTTGATCGGATGCATTTATAATCGATTTTTTATCGGTTAAATCGCATGAAAAAAAAACATAATTATCATATTTTTTTTCCAAACTTGATACAGAATTATTTTTTCTGAGATCTAAGCATGCAACAGAAGAACCTGATTCAAGAAAAATTTTTGAATATTGGATACCTAACTGACCTGATCCACCAGTAATAATCACGATTTCATTAGAGACATCAAATAATTCATTCATTTTTTTTCAATTCATTAAATATAATATCACATATCTCTCTTACAGCACCATCACCCCCTGCTTTTTTTGTTTTGTAAACGATGTGAGATAGAATTTCATCATATGCATCAAAAACTGCAACAGGAAAACCAACAATTTTAAGAGCAGGGATATCATTAATATCATTTCCAACAAACATTGTATTTTCTAAATTTATTTTAAGCTTGTTACATAAAGAGGTTAAGGTCATTGCCTTGTCTTTTACATTTTGAAAAACAGGTATTTTAAGTTTTTTAGCTCTTTTACTAACAACAATATTAGATTCAGATGAAATTATATAACATGGTATATTTAATGATTTTAACCTTGAAATCCCTAATCCATCACTTCTATTACACTTTACTGTCTCTACACCATCCTGGGATACAAAAACTGAATTATCTGTAAATACTCCATCAAAATCAAAAATTACTAATTTAATTTTTTTAAAATCCATAACTTAAAAATCATCATAATTTATGGGATCACCTTTTAAAATGTCTCTCTTAGAAATTTTATTCAATACATTATTAGATTCTCTAACCGGAACAATTTGGTTTTTAAATATTCTTCCTGAAAGATTATCAATCGTAAACAATTCTCCTTTTTTAATATTCTCATAAGCAATTAGTGATTTTCCTAATTTTTTAAAAACTTTCTCTTTCCCTATTTCATCTTTATTTTTAGGTTTTGTCATTTGCTTAACTCTCTTAACATCACGAACAAATTTTCTGAATCCTTCTCTTTCAAGTGCAAAACTATGATCAGTACCTTTTGAGGATCTATCTAATGTAACATGTTTTTCAAAAACTCTGGCACCAAACATATAAGCAATTGGTCCGGAAAGTATTCCATTAAAATGATCAGAAGAACCAATTGTGATATTTGGGAATTGATCTTTGAGTAATTTAATGTTCTCTAATCCTAGTCTATCAACAGGACACGGATACTCTGATACACAATGTAATATTGAAATATCAATATTATTTTTTAATAAAATTTCAACACTTGACTTAATTTGATCAGAATTACCTCCACCAATACTCATCACAACAGGTTTTCCTAATGAAGCAATTCTGTTAATTAATGGTAAATTACCTAAATCAAAAGATGCAATTTTTAAAATGTCAACATTAGCTTTCTTTAATTCATTTACACTAATTTCATCAAAGGGTGTTGACATAAATTTAACACCATATTTATGACAGTCATCTCTAAGTAATTTTAGGTGTTTAATATCTAATTCTAATTTCTCTCTATGCGCACCATAGGTATTTGCAAATGCATTTTCACTATTATATTTTGCATCGTAGGAGTCTTTAGAAAATAAAAACTTATTATTTCTAGTTTGAAATTTAATTGCATTAGCTCCAACATTAGAAAAGACTTCTATGTATTTTCTTGCAAGGTTGATATCACCATTATGATTTTGTCCTACCTCAGCAATAAAAAAGGGATTATCTTCAGAAAAAAATTTTTTTTTATCCATTATTTAAACTGTTTAAATTTATTATTTTGTCACATCTATCTAAAATAGATAATCTGTGAGCTATAATTATTTTAGTTTTATTTTCTAAACTGTAAATATAATCCATGATTTCTTTTTGACTATCATTATCTAGAGAGCTTGTTGATTCATCAAAAATAATTACTTCACTTTCTCTATATAATGCTCTTGCAATTCCAATTCTTTGTAATTGACCACCAGAAAGAGAAATACCTGACTCTCCAATTATTTGATTTATACCATTATTTTGACTGTTTACATACTCTAATAAATTTGCATTTTTTACAACCTCCATAACTTTATCAGTATCAATTTTACTATTATCGACAGCAAATGCTATATTATTTAATATTGAATCATTAAAAATATAAATATTCTGAGAAACGTAACTTATTTTTTTTTTCCAAAGATATTCATATCCTCTAATATTAAAGTTGTCAACAAAAATATTACCTGAATCAGGATAAAGTAATCCGGAAATTAAATCAACTAATGTTGTTTTACCAGAGCCACTTTTACCAACTATTCCGATTGTTTGATTTTTTTTAATTGACAAATTAAGATTTTTTAATAAGTGTTGATCTTTATTAAATGAAAAACTAATATTATCTAGCCTTACATTTTTATTAAATTTTAAATTTTTAGATTTATTTGGGTGATTTACATCAGTAAAAACATTTTGATTTAAGATTGAAATAATGATTTTGATTGATGGTTCAGAATATCTAATTGTTTGAAAAGATTGCATTATTAGGTTGAAACTTGGTATTAATTTAAAAGAAGCTGCAGAAAATATTATAATAAGTTGAAAAATTTCAGATGGGGATTTTTCTAAATAAATATTTATAAAAACTAAAATTAACAATGATAATATGGTTAAAAATTCAAGATATTGTCTTGGTAAATGTTTAACAGTAGCAAATTTTGAATTTATTGGAATTCTCTTTTTACCTATAAAATCATAATCGTTAATAAAAAATTTTTCAGCACCATATAGTTTTATATTCTTTATCCCTGAAAAAGATTGGAGTAATATTCTACTTAAATTTAAATCAATTCTTTCTCTTAATTTACCCCAATTTATAAGTTTTGACCTAACTAAATTTTGAAATATTAAAATTGCAAATCCAAGAATTATACTTATCAAAATTGCACCAAATGGCTCAACAATAAAAACAAAAATCATTAATCCAAATCCAACAAAAAATTCGGATATAATTTGAATCAAAGCTTGGAAAGCTGCATTAAATTGTAAAATTTCTATTTGTATATCCTTATTTAATTTGGATGGTGGATTTAGAAGATGAAATTTATAATTATTATTTAAAAATTTTGAATAAATTTTTTTGGATAAGTTATGATGAACTGTTGCAAGAAATTTGAACTTCATAAACGAAAAAAATAGATAGTAAATGATTTTAAAAAGAGCGACAGAAAGAAGTAATAATAGAATAGTGAATAAAAAGTCTAAATCATTTAAATTTTTAAAATAGTTTCTAAAAAATAGAAAAAAATTTGATGGATTCTCTGAATTATTAGTCAAAGCCTCCATAGTAGGAGCAAGCAACCCTATACCGAAAATTTCTAATACTAAGGTTCCAAAAGTTAGTATGGAAATTAATATTAAATTTCTTTTTTCATTATTATTTAATATCCAAAATATGTTTTTTAAAATTTTTTTCAAATTATTTTATTTTAAAAATCCTTTTAATTTTAATTCATTTATAGATTTTTTAAAGTCTAAATTATCTTTCGGAATACTATTTTGTGAAAGTACCCAATCTAAAAATATTTTAATACCATCATGAAATGACCACTTTGGATTAAAATTCAAAACAGATTTGACATTATTTAGGTCAGCATAATTATGCCTAATATCGCCCTCTCTAAAAACACCTGAAACATTTATTTTTGAATCACTATTTAAATGTAAAACGATTTTATTTGCAACCTCTAAAACTGATGTAGGTATTCCACTTCCAATGTTTAAAATAAATTGGCCTTTTTTGTTAGATAACAAACATTTATATGTTGCATTTACAACATCATCGATATAAACAAAATCCCTACTCTCTTTTCCATCTTCAAAAATATTTATTTCTTCATTTTTTAATGCTAATCTTGTAAAAATTGATAAAATACCAGTATATGGATTATTTAAAGATTGCCCTGGGCCATAAACATTTTGATATCTTAAAGAAAAACTATTAATATTTTTCAAATTACAAGCTAAAGATATCATTTGTTCTTGAACTTGTTTTGTAATTCCATAAAAGGAAGATGGCTGTATTTTTGAATCCTCGTCAGTAGCCATTAATTTCAAATTATATTCATTTGAAATTGGACATTTTACTTCGAAACTAGTAAAAATGTTTTTATAAGTTCTTGATTTTGGATAAACAATACCGTGTTTATTAGATTTATACTTGCCCTCTCCGTAAATAGATCTAGATGAAGCGACCACAACTGTTTCTAAAGTGTTTTTTTCATTAATAATAAAATCACAAATTAGTGAGGTTCCTAGTACATTAACTTTTGTATAATTTGAAATTTCATACATAGATTGGCCAGTACCAGTTTCTGCAGCTAAATGAATAACAGCTTGTTGATTTCTTAGGGCATCAAATAATGTTTTCTTATCTGTAACATCACCTTTAATTAATCTAACCTTAGATTTCAGATCACTATGAAGATTTTTATTTGAGCCATGTATTTTATTAAGGAAATTATCTAATATAGTAACCTCGTGATTATTTTTAAGTAATTCATACGTAAGATTTGATCCTATAAATCCCGCTCCTCCAGTTACGAGAATTCTCATTTAAATTTATTTTTTTTTGTTAAAATATAATTACCTATTCCTAAAACATCTATATCCGTTTTTAAAAAACATCTTATTGAATCAGCTGGTGTCTCAACAATTGGCTCATCTGCCACATTAAAAGATGTATCTAAAACCATAGGAACACCAGTTTTTTTATAAAAAGCATCGATTAAATCATAATATCTCTCATTAATATCTCTTGTTACTGTTTGTACTCGAGCAGTATTATCTGCATGAGTGATAGCTGGAACTATTTTATCTTTTCCTTTCTTAACATAAGGAGCTAATAACATAAATGGAGATTCAATGTCTAATTCAAAAAAATCAGACGATTTTTCAGCTAAAACAGAAGGAGTAAATGGTCTGAAACTTTCTCTAAATTTAACTCTGGAATTCAAAATATTTTTCATATCCTTTCGTCTAGGATCAGCAAGAATACTTCGATTCCCTAAAGCTCTAGGACCAAATTCACTTCTACCTTGATGCCAACTTGTTATATAACCTTGAATAATATAATCTGACATTTCATCATATAAATCATTCATATTATTAAACTTTTTGATTTTAATTAAATTATTATCTTTCAATAAATCATTAATTGATGCTTCAATTAATGAATCCGAGTAATCCTTTCCCAGATAATCACTTTTTTCTATAAAAATTCTAGAATTTTTATTTAAAATATTGTAAACATAAAGTGCCTGACCAATAACTAATCCATTATCACCAGCATTTGGTGAAATAAAAATATTATCAAACTTAGATTTAATTAAAACCTGATAGTTTGCAACGCAATTTAATCCAACACCACCTGCAATACACAAATTTTTAGATTTAGTTTTATTATATAAATAATCTGCTAAAAATATCATTACATCCTCTGTTAACTTTTGAACAGCATATGCAAGATCATTATGAACTTGTGTGATTTTTTCGCCATGTTTTCTTTCTTTAAATTTTGAAAGAAATTTAAAATAATTTGGCAACTTATATATTGGTTTTGAGAAACCAAAATTTTTTGTAAAAGCCTTTCTAAAATCAAAATCAATTGTATTAAACTTTAATTGTTTTTTAAGATCATTGTAATATAAAGGTGTACCGTATGCAGCTAAACCCATTGTTTTTCCTTCTTGATTTGTTTTAAATCCAAGTTTTTTTGTAAATTCTGCATACATTCCACCTAAACTATATCTAACTGGAAATTCTAATAATGTTTTAATATTCGTATCATATCCATAAGAGAGAGATCCTGATAATTGATCGCCACCAGTTCTCTTCATTGGAACACCCTGACCATCTACAACCATAATTGCGGCATCTTGAAATGGAGACGGAAGATATGCTTGACAAGCGTGAGAAAAATGATGTTCGGGTACTATAAATTTGATATTCTTGTTTTTAGATCTAAAAAACTTTCTAACTATTTCATTATGTCGATAACTATAAACTACAGTATCTACATCATCCAGAGATATTTTAGCACAATCTAAGAGATAATCCAATAAAAGAGTAAAGTTTTTTACCTCACTCATGTCAACTTTAGAAAAATCAGTTTCTAAATCAAATTCGTAATCCAAAAAGTTTATATACTTTTTTGGATCTTCTTTCCAACCAAACACTTCCATATCCGCTTTAGATATTGGAAACAAAAGGTCGTTTTTTATCCTAGTTAACCTCTCAAGACTAGTCGCATACTTAATTATACCATTTATACAAACAGCTCCACTAAATCCATGACCACTTAAAGAAAAACTAAGAATTATATTTTTTTTCATTATCTAACTTATTAAAATTATTAACATCTTTAAAATCAATAAAATTTTTTTCGAACCATTTAATAGAATTATTCCACCATTTTGATGATTCTATTTTATTAATTGTCTTTTTATCAAATCTATACTTAATAAATACCGCTGGAACTCCTCCAACAATTGAATATTTTTCTACATCTCTAGTAACAACAGAGCCTGCAGCAATAACACTTCCATTTGAAATTTTAATACCATCTAAAATAATTACATTTTGACCTATCCATACGTCATTACCAATCTTTACTTTCTTTTTTGTTGTATAATAATCTTTATCTGAAAAAACCTTTGGAAGAGGAGAAGATTTTTGAAGAAATGATGGGTGTGTTGAAACATTATTATAATTATGAATTCCAGGACCTATAGAAATATTAGATGCTAGTGAGCAAAACTTACCAATATCACAATTAAAAACTCTACTATTTTCTTGTACATATGAAAAAGAATCAATATTTGAGTTAAATATTTTAGTGTTTTCAAATAATTTCACATACTTACCAAAAGTACTATTGTTAATTTCTGAAGAACTGTGAAAAAAACAAGTTGGGTTTGATGATTGTAAATAACTAATTTTAAAAACAGATTTAATTTTTTTAATTATAGATGAAATTTGATATTTAAAAAAAACTAAAATTGTCGACATTTTTTTTTAAAAAAAATATGAATTAAAATGTGTTAAATTTCAAAAAATCGATAAATATGTCCTCTGAAAACTTAGTTTCAGTTTCCTTCCATGTTTGAAATTCATATTTATAACTTTTATATCTATTATAATTAATTTTATCAATTAAATTAATTTTTTCATTACTATCAAACATTTGAAAGCTACTTCCCAAGTAGTTTGAAAAAGATACTGTATTTTCATGAACAGATGGAATTTTTTGTAAGATTTTTTTAGAACTTATAAAGTGAATTCTTTTATTGAAACAAATTGGGTAATTTATTGAGGTTGTATCGTGTGATATAACAAAAGATGCATATTTAGATAAATTTACAGTTTTTCCAAATATTACTTCTCTTCCATTGAAAAAATTTGTTTTTTTATACTCAAGTGCTTTTGGATGTGCCGCTATAACAACAGGTATTTTAAACTTTTCCTCAATTTTATCAAAATATTTACATAATTCAGGATAATAATCTTCGGGTTTTACATTGCTTATATTAAAAACTTTAGTATCGGGATGTAAGGGAAGATATTCATCTAAAAATAAAATGTACTTATAATCTAAATATGATTCGACATTTTTATTTTTCAAATAGTTATCATAATCATCACTGTTAACTTTTATTAATTTTGAATTCGATATATCTTTTAAGTTAATTCTACCTATTCCTTTCCAACCAGACTTTCCACCTAAAAAAATAATATCATAGGGTTTAATTTTACGATTCTTTATTTTATATGTGAAAATTATTTTTAGAAATAAATTAAGAATTTTTTTAAAATTAAATAGTTTCAATAGATTGAATTTTATTAAAGATTTTTGGGAAGGTAATGGGAACATATTTCTTCCAAAAACTGAGATAATACAATTATGGATAGTTAATAATTCAAGAATCTTACTAATTCTAGGCTCATATGTCATTATGATAACAAATAAAGTTGATGAAATGTTTTCAATTTCTTTGAGTCTTAATACAAACTTTTTATAAGAATTAATTCTAACTATTTTACATAAATCACTAGAATTTTCAAGATTAAATTTATTATTAAAAAACAAGGCTGTTAAGTCCCAATATTCAATAGCTAACCCTTCACTTTTAACACGTTCAAAATAAAAATCAGAATATATTTTAGCAGTTAATGGAAAATACCTTAAATAAATAACTTTATTATATTTCATATAATATAAATCAGATATAGTTATAATTTCTTACTAATTTAAAATAATTATTTATCTAATACCTCCGTTAGAACTTTTTAAAAAAGACACAACATCTCTAGACTTTTTTTATTAATACAAATAATGACAACAATAATTTATATTATGTAAAAAATTCAATTTTAAAGTATATAAATTATTTGGGAATAGTTTTTATCACTTTCGCTGGATTTCCTGCAACTACATTATAATCGTCTACTGATCTTGTTACTATTGATCCAGCACCAACAACAGCATTCTCACCAATAGTAACACCTTTAAGAATTATAGCATTCGCACCAATCCAACATCCTTTTTTTAAAAGAACGGATTCATCAGGATAATAACCTTGTTCAATTAATGGTATATTTCTTTTTTCAAACTTATGATTATTAACATGTATTTGAACACCTGGTCCCATCATTACGTCATCTTCAATTTCTATAGAAGTTTTCATATCAATTGAAGTTTCTCCAAAAAACATTGAATTAGGTCTTATAATTACTCTCTCACCTATTCTAATTTGTGAACAACCAACAATATACGCACCAGCTCTAACTTCAGCTGTATCAGAAAAATATTGAAACTTTTTCTTACATAATTTTAACATTGATTCACGAAAATATAATTTCCAGTGAGTGAATGGTAGATCAGGGCCGATTCTATCAGCATTATATGAATATTTTATTTTATTAATAAGATTAATCATATTCATTCCAATTTGCTATGTTTCCTGAATTTTTTAAAATATTACTTCTAGCAATAGGTAAACCATCTCCCATAAAATTAAAAAGATTAGCAGTAGCAACTGCACTTACTCCATCTAACTGAAGTCCTTCTTCCAGATGACTACTATTTCCAGCACCACCAGCAATTATTAAAGGTACATTAATTTCATCAATAATTTTTTTAATTATACTAAGATCATATCCAAAACCTGTACCATCTTTATCTATAGAGTTTAAATATATTTCACCAATATTAAAATTATTTAAATAAGAAATATAATCTTCTAAACTTAACTCTGTGTTCTTTACTCCATCATTAGTGTATACAATGTATTTTTTTTCAACTAACTTGTAATCAATTGAAGCAACTATACTTTGAGATCCATATACATCTATCAATTCATGAACTAATTTAGGGTTTTCAATAAATACTGAATTTAAAATAATTTTATCTGCTCCAGAATTAAATAATAACTCAGCGTCATTTACATTTCTTATACCTCCTCCTGCAGCAATTGGAATAAATACATTTTTTACTAATTTAGTAATTGTAGATGCAAATTTTTCAATATTTTTAATTTCCTTAGATGCATTTAAAACAATTATTTCATCAAGAGAAAAGGAAATATTTTGAAACTTGTAGTTTGTTTCTAACCAATTTATATCACCGACTTTTTGCAGTCTAAAGTTTCTACTTTGCATGAAAAAATCATTGGAATATATTAAGGTGAATATTATTCTTTTTCTTAACATTAAAATTTATTTAAAAAATTTGATAGTAAATTTATTCCATTAGTTTGACTTAATTCAGGGTGAAATTGAACTCCAACTAAATTATCTTTTTGAAAACTAGCAATAAATTTTTTCCCATAATTACAATAACAGCTATTAATTTTTTCTTTACTTGTCATTTTATAACTATGAGTAAAATAGAAGTCAGCGATATTTTTAAAACCATCATACATTTTTAAATCAGAATTTATCTCTACTTGATTAAATCCTACATGTGGAATTTTTAAACTATTACTTTCTAATTTATCAATTTTACCATTGACGAATCCTAATCCTTTATTGATTCCATTTTCTGTACTAGATAATCCCATCAACTGCATGCCAAGACAAATACCTAATAATGGCTTTTTGTTTTCAATTACAAATTCTTGTAATTTCAAATCAATTTGTTTTTTTCTTATTTCATTTATTGCTCTATTAAATCCACCTACACCTGGTAAAATTATTTTGTCTGCAGCTTTAAACTGATCATAATCTGAACCAATTTCAATATTAATAACACCTAAATACTCTAAAGTAGAAGTTAACGATCTAATGTTACCCATCCCATAATCAACTAATAAAAGATTCATAATATAAAGTCAGTACCTACTGTGAATTTTGGTTTCCAATTTCCATCTATTTTCTCAAATAAATCTTTATTCGCAAACTTATCAAGGGTCATTAAAAATTCTTCCATTGATATTTCATAATAGTTACAATAGTTTTGATAACCAGATGTTGGAGGCATATTATCAAATAAATTAACCAAATTAACAGCCTGATCTCTACTCATCGATCCACGTCTAATTTCGATTCCAGCATCTTGAGTAGCTCTTCCAAATCCAAATTTTAAATACATTAAATAATAATGTAGCGAAGCTAATTCTTGATCATTCTGAGAAAAATTCGTAAAGGTACCAACTACTGCCTCGTCTTTCTCCTTCAAACCACAAAACTCTTTTGCAACTAAATAATTTCTGTATGGATCCCATGCTTCATAATAACTATAGTGAGTAACTTCTAAACCATCCATGTCTTGGTAGAGTTTAGAATCAAATTCAAACCAATATAACTCTTCTTTAGTTAAACCTGATGAATTTATAACATGGTCATATGTAGAATTTAAATATGCATTTTTCATGTATTCTATACCATATGTTGGAATATCCTTTCTACTTGTTCCTCCACCATACTCTATTTCACCGTCTTCTGAATAAAAAACTAAATTAATACCAAATTTTTTTGCTATTCTTAAAACAGCAGTATGAATGGAAATTAACCATCCATAATATCCCTGACCAAATTCAAGAAAACCAATTTTATCAAGTATTTGCATTGATTTTTGATTAACTGAAATATGTAAATGCTGGAAACCTTTACTAATAAATGAATTTAAATTTTGATCACCAATCTCCAAAGATAATGGAGGCCTAATTGTTATACATAATGGATTTAAACCATATTTTGTTTTTAAATTATGAGCAACATAAGAACCATCTTTACCTCCACTAACCGTAACAATACAATCAAAATCACCCTTACCTTTATGTCTTTTAATTAATGCATTTAATTCTGATTGTCTTGATTCCCAATTTAAAGTCTTTTTTTCCTCCATCCATTGACAAGCATTACACCAACCTCTTTCATCAAATGAAATTCTAGGTCTAGTTGACATATTTAGACAATTTTTACACCAAAAAACATTCTTTTTTTTCATCATTTTGTTAATTTATTAATTTTATAAATTTTAAAAAAAAACTTAAATGGATGTCCAGCCTCCATCTACAAGTATATTTTGTCCTGTTATATATTTTGAATCTTCAGAAAGTAAAAAAACAATAACAGGTGATATATCATCAGGATTTCCCATTCTACGCAACGGAACTTTATTAGAGTACTTTTCAACAAATTCAGGATTTTGATTATCAAATATTCCTCCTGGAGAAACAGAATTTGATCTAATATTCATTGGTCCTAAATATGACGCTAAATACTTAGTAAAATTAATAATTCCACCTTTAATAGCAGAATAAGCAGCTGGCATTGTCATTTTAGTATTATTATAAATAGTAAAATCTGGACCTACAACACCATAAATAGATGCTATATTTATAATTGATCCATTTTTACTTTTAATCATATATGAAGATACCAACTGTGTTATAAAAAAATAACTGTTTAGTTGAATATCAATATTTTTTTGCCAAGAAGAAAATTTAATTTTTTCAAATTTAGTATTCCAGTCATCAGTTCTAGGGTAAGCATTATTAACTAATCCATCAATTCTAGAATATTTTAAAATAATCTTCTTAATAGAATTTTCAACTTCAAAACTATTTGTGATATCACATTTGATTTTGGATAAATCTAATGATGTTTCGTGATTTATATCAATATTTATACAAAAACCTCCATCTTTTTTAATTTTATCAATAATATCCCTTCCAAGTAATCCATTACCTCCGGTAACAACAATTATTTTATTCTTTAACTTACCCATTTTGTAATACTATTTTTAAAGCATACAAAGACTCTTGAAGAGTATTCATTGGCATAACTTTATTATTTAATTTATCAATAAAATATTTCATTTGTTTGTTATATGTTTCTTGGATTAAAAAATCATCATTTTTAAAAATTATATCTTCTTTGCTATTTTTAATAAATGATTTTAATAAATCAATTGTCCAGGTTTCATCTTCAAATATTATTTCTATACATCTCTTAGGATCTCTTCTATAATAGTTCAATATAATTGAAATATTAAAATTATCGTATTCTAGTAAATAATTAGCATAATCAACAGAATCAATCTTTAAAGAGGATTTATTTGATTTAAAAATATGTGATGATTTTGGTATACCTAGCAACCAGACTATATAATCTATTTCGTGAATTAAATCAAGATGAACACCACCTCCTAATGAACTAATACAACTATAATTTTTTCTAAAATTTTTAATATTTCTCCATTCGGGCAAATAAGATCCGCAATAAACATTTACTTCATTTATAACCTTATTCACATTTTTAAGTTCACATTTTAAATATTCAATGCAGGGATGAAATCTAAGGTTAAATGCTACATAATTTATAAGATTACTATTATTAATAGAGTTAACTAACTCATCTACATCTTTCAATGTGTGAAATGCTGGCTTTTCAACAAACATAGGAATTTGATGATCAAGCAATTTTTCAATTGTTGTTTTATGATAACTAGTAGGATTAGAAATAATTGCAAAATCAGGATTTGAGGTTAATTCATTTAAACTTTTAATATTTTTTATACCTTTTGTACTATTTTCAAAATTTACAGTTCGTAATGCAATAATCTCGATATTTAGATCTAAATTATTTAATGCAATAATATGTTTTTTAGCAATTGATCCTAATCCAATAATCAAAACTAACATAATTCAAAATCTAATTTTTTATTTAAAATTAAAAACTCTAAGAAATCAAAATCAATTTTATGATCTAAATCAAAACAAATATGAGGCATTATATATATTAGAGAATTATTAGTAAATACTGTTTTAAAATTTAATTCAAAAAATGACCTTTTATAAAAATAAAAAGATGCGTTCAGATCATAAACTTTCGGTGAACTTTGTCTTGTTAAAAATTCACCTTCATCTTTAACAAGATAATAATATCCGTTTTTTTTTTTTTTCTACCATATTAAAATATGGGTTTCTTG
>MDTG01295406.1_pt1 | contig 15906 bp, 14 predicted proteins | sample 811421 | NCBI WGS metagenome assembly MDTG01 (sample SAMN05326645, study PRJNA326480) | marine metagenome | isolation source: seawater | place: Pacific Ocean: South East | collected 2011 | reverse complement strand
TAGAGTTATGTGAAAAAAATGGACTGTCAGTTGGCTTTTTTGGTTCTTCAAACTCAAAACTTGATGCTGCTAAAAAAAATCTTTTATCTAATTATCCAAATTTAATTATAAATCTAATGATATCTCCACCTATGTTTGATGATCCAAAAGAGATAAGTGATTTAACAAAGTCACTTAAAGAATCTAAATGCAATATACTATTTGTATTTCTTGGATGCCCAAAACAAGAGAAGTGGATGATGGAAAATACAAAATACTTGGATATGCCTCTAATAGGAGTAGGAGGAGTAATAGACCTTTTAACTGGAAAGTATAATAGAGCTCCAAGTTTTTTGCGAAATAATTCACTTGAATGGCTTTATAGGCTGTTCAAGGAACCAAAAAGATTATTTAAACGATACCTGATATACAATTCACTATATATTTATTTTTTAATACAGTTTTATTTAATAAGATTTTTAAAAAATTATTTTACGAGGTCATAAATATGAAAATAGCTCTAATATCTGGAATAACAGGACAAGATGGTTCTTATTTAGCTGAATTTTTATTAGAAAAGGGCTATGAAGTTCATGGCATTAAAAGAAGATCATCTTCATTTAACACTGAAAGAATTGATCATATATTTGAAGACCCTCATATTGAAAACCAAAAATTTTTTCTCCATTATGGCGATCTCACAGATTCATCAAACTTAATAAGACTTATTTCTGAAATCAAGCCAGATGAAATATATAATCTTGCAGCACAATCTCATGTAGCAGTTAGTTTTGAGTCCCCAGAATATACTGCTGATGTAGATGCTTTAGGTACACTTAGGATGCTTGAAGCAATTCGATTTTTGGGTTTAGAAAAGAAAACAAGATTTTATCAAGCTTCTTCATCAGAGCTTTATGGGCTAGTTCAAGAGGTCCCTCAAAGTGAAACAACTCCATTTTACCCTCGATCTCCATATGCTGTGGCAAAACTTTATTCCTATTGGATCACAGTAAATTATAGGGAAGCATATGGAATATTTGCATGTAATGGAATCCTCTTTAATCATGAGTCACCGAGAAGAGGAGAGACTTTTGTTACTAGAAAGATTACAAGAGGCTTAGCAAATATTGCACAAGGAATTGATGAATGCTTATATCTTGGTAATTTGAATGCATTGAGGGATTGGGGCCATGCTAAAGATTATGTAAGGATGCAGTGGCTTATGCTTCAAGCAGAAGAACCAGATGATTTTGTGATTGCAACTGGCGAACAATATTCTGTAAGAGAGTTCTTAAAATGGTCCGCTGAAGAGCTTGGAATAACTCTATCTTTTAAAGGAGAGGGAGACTCTGAAATTGCAGTAGTAAAATCTGTTAAAGGGTCAGATGCGCCCTTTGTAAATGCTGGAGATATAATTTGTAAAGTCGATAAGCGTTACTATAGGCCAACTGAAGTTGAGACCCTCCTGGGCGATGCAACAAAAGCAAAAGAGCGCCTTGGCTGGAAATGTAATATAACTGCAAAAGAAATGTGTTCTGAAATGATAGCTAATGATTTACAAAAAGCTCGCTCGCAAAAACTTTTAAAAGAACATAACCTTTCATAAATTAACTATGAATATTTTATTGACTGGAAGCACCGGAATGTGTGGTAAGAATATTTTAGAGCATCCAGATGCTAAAAAATTTAATATTTTAGCTCCAACAAGCTCTGAATTAGATTTATTAGATAACAAAGCTATAGAATCTTACCTTGCCAAATATCAACCTGACTTAATTATTCATTCAGCTGGCTTAGTTGCTGGAATACAATTTAATATTAAAAATCCGGTTAGAGCGCTTGTTGATAATTCTTACATTGCACTAAACCTTATTAATACGGCAAGATATTTCGGCATAAAAAGATTAATTAATTTAGGTAGCTCATGTATGTATCCTAGAGATGGAAAAAATCCATTGGCAGAGCACCAAATACTTTCAGGAGAGCTTGAGCCTACTAATGAGGGTTATGCCATAGCTAAATGTTTAAGTACGCGTTTATGCGAGTATATTGTCAAAGAGGATAAGTCAAAATTATACAAAACTATAATTCCATGTAACTTATACGGTCGACATGATACCTTTAGTCTCGGGTTTTCTCATATGATCCCAGCAGCTATTCAGAAAATACATAAAGCAAAAATGGAGGGTTTAAACAATGTTGAAATATGGGGAGACGGCTTGACAAGAAGGGAATTCATGTCTGCCTCAGACTTAGCTGATTTCACTTTCTATTGTGTTAAGAATTTTGAAAAGATGCCTCAGAACATTAATTGTGGCCTCGGTTATGACTTTACTATTAAAGAATATTACATGGCTGTTGCAAAAGTTATAGGATATCAAGGTAAATTCTCTTATAACCTTAATAAACCAGCTGGCATGAAGCAAAAGCTGGTTGATGTTAAGCTCTTAAATAAATTTGGCTGGAAGCATAAATACTCTTTAGAGGCGGGACTTGAAATTGCTTATGATTTTTATCTTAGCGATGAAAGAAAACTTAAACGAAAAAAAAGAAAAGATGAATTTATTTGATTTTTATTAGTTATATCAATGAAACTAAAACAAAGAATAAAAAATATATTAGGACTTAAGATTTGGAGATTTCTTAAGAAATTATTTGGTCGTCTAAACTTAGAAGAGGTCGATATTGTATATGAGCTTTTAAAAAATTCTAAATCTTCAAAAATTATGATAGACGTAGGAGCACATTTCGGAACATCTCTTGAACCTTTTGCAGAGGATGGCTGGGATGTTTTTGCTTTTGAACCCGATATCAAAAACAGAAAAATTCTAAATGATACATGTAAGAAATATAATAATGTCACTATAGATAAAAGAGCAGTCTCAAACAAAGACAAAGAAATATTGTCTTTTTATACCAGTGATGTCTCTTCAGGTATTAGCTCTCTTGGATCTTTTCATAAATCTCACAAGGAAACAGGGCTTGTTGAGACAGTTACTCTTGAAAGTTTTATGAATGAAAACAAAATTAAGGATCTTACATTCCTTAAAATTGATACCGAAGGGCATGATTTATTTGTTCTGGAAGGTATTAACTGGGAAAAACATAAACCTGAAGTTGTAATATGTGAATTTGAAGATAGAAAAACAAAACCTTTAGGATATAGTTTCGATGATCTCGCTGGATATCTTAATGAGAAGAAATATTATCTTTTGATTTCAGAATGGTATCCAATGCTTGAATATGGACATAATCATAAATGGAGACAGTTTGGTAAATATCCATATAAATTGATCGATAAAAAAGGGTGGGGCAATATCATTGCTGTTAAAAATGAGTCATTAATGAAGGAATTAGAGCAAATATCAGACTTATATGCTAAAAAATTTAGGTCTTAAAAAATAGAATAATATGGAAATCTTTAGAAGTTCCGTTTTATATCTTTTTTCTACAGGAATTAATAGAGGGCTGCCATTCCTGCTCTTGCCATTTCTTACTAGATATCTCTCTAATGAAGAATACGGATTATTAAGTTTGTCTCTAGCCTGCATAAGCATTTTATCTATTTTTTTTGGATTCAATCCATTTATTTATTTAATTGCAAAATTTCATAAATTAACAAAAAAACAGTTAGCTAAAAGGCTAAAACATATTCTGTATTTGACATTCATTTCATGCTTATTTTTTGGCGGGTTACTTATTTTACTTTCAGACTTTTTTTCAAATTATGGATTTGTGTTACAAATAATAATTTTTATTATCCTAGTTGCATTATCAAGAGTTTTAATGAGTATCGGATTGGTAATTTTTCAAATGAAAAAAAAAGCTTTTGAATATTTTTTGCTTACGCTTGCTCTTGCAATACCATTATTTGGATCCATTCTAATCGGAATTACTAATTTAAATTTTAAATGGAGCTTTGTTTTATTAGCAGAAGCGATAATAGGAATGTTTTTGGGCATAGCCATTATTATTTTTCTTCATAATAAAGATTACTTAAAAGGAAAACTTAAATTAAATACTTTTAAAGAGATTCTTTCCTTCTGCATACCATTAGTGCCTCATGTTTTGGCTTTTACTGTTATAAATGCAGTTGACCGTTTTTTCTTAGCTGAGATGGTTGATATTAAAACTGTTGGTTTGTATGGAACTGCTTACATTTTAGGTTTAGGACTTTCATTGTTTCATGAAGCATTACATAAAGCATGGCAGCCATATTTTTTTGAATACCTTGCCGATGAATCAGATTTATTAAAAGATAAAATGGTAAAAATGACTTGGTTATATTATGTTGGATCAATGGTTGCTTATTTCGTTTTTGTGGAAATAATAAGACTTATATTACCTATTTTAGTAGGTGAAGATTTTTTATTATCGATGTCATATGTTCCCCTCATAGCTTTGGCATATACTTTTGCAGGAATGTATAGAGTTGTTGCTGGCTATTTGTATCACATAGATAAGACTTGGCTTTTGGCATCTCTGTCCGTAAGTGCAGCAATTATAAATATAATTTTAAATTATTATTTAATTCCAATTAATGGTGGGCTGGGAGCTGCTCAAGCTACTTTGGCTTCATTTGTATTTTTGTTTCTATCAGTAAAAATAGCTGTGGTAATAAATTATGATATGAAGTGGCTTACTTTTAGAACTAATAATAAGTAACCAGATATGAATAAAAATTAATAGAAAAATTTTATGCGTGTTGCAATAATAACTTTCTTTCCAATAATAGGTAGTTTTAACTTTTTTCGGATACAAGGATATCCAGAAATAGGCTTATTATTATTTGTAGGCTTTATATTTTTTATTTTTTTCATTCAGTTTTTTCTTAAACCTATTCTGAGCACTGAAGGCAATATACCTATTGGTATGTCAAGAAGAATGGGCCCCATAGAATCTTTTCATACGAAATTGATGAGTTTATTTGTTCTCATCATGATTGTGGGCTTATTTAAAACAACCATAGGAGGTTATAGAGAAATTACAACAGGAATAGCAGAAATAATAACTATTTTAACTATTTTTGTATTTATCTATTTTGTTATAACTGATGCAATCCGATGTAACTACTTTGATTCATTAATAAATCTATTTGGAATATCATTGTCCTTATTATTATTGATGAACATTTTTGGTTTCATTTTAGGAATCAATAGCGCAACCGCAGAAAATTATAATCAAGATCTTACAAATCCATACCCATTTATCGACTATAGGATCTTATTTCCTTTTACCATTAGTGGCCAGGTTCTATCTATTCAAGCAGGTATTGTTGTTATTGTTGGGATTTTTGGGATATTAAAGGATAAAAAAATCTTAAGTCTTCCACTATCCCTCTTAATGATATTCTCAGGTCTTTTTATCTTAATTGGTCATGGAGGAAGGATGGCAATGATTATGCTTATATTAACGATAATAGCAGGTATTTCATTTCATCTAGTTAAGAGGTTACTACCATTAGTGCTTCTGACATTTATCTCTTTCCCTTTATTGGTACTGATTGATTTGGGGTCTGTAGTAGAAAGTTTTTTTAATCTTTTAGGATTAAATTTTTCCAGACATGAGGGAGATGTTGCCTCATTTTCAAATAGAGATGTTATTTTTGGTTTAGCTCTTTTAGGTTTTTTTCTTGAGGGAGGTATATCGAATATTCTTTTTGGATATGGTGCCTATGGCCAAGTCGTATCTGGAATAAGCGAGTCCTATGCTTTCATATTTCAGTGGTCTTATGCAAATCCATATGAAGCACATGTTCACAATAGCGCTCTACAGATTTTATTAGATTACGGTATAGTCGGACTAATGCTATTTATATATTTGACAATTAGCGCATCACTTATAGTGCTTAAAAAAAGCAATAAAAAACTACTGGAAACTTCTACCTCAAGCAATAGAAGGCTTTACTTTGTATTACTAATATATTTGATTTCAACCTCAATGACGGAATCAACAATTTCTTATTTATCATTTAATGTATTAACTATTTTTTTTATTTTAAATCTTGTCTTAGCATTTGATAGCGTTAATACAAAATTTAATAAAGAAGATATAATGAAGGTAAATTAACTTCTATTAATTAAACTTTTTATGTACTTTTTTAAAAGGCTCGCTAAAGCAATAAAGAAAAGAATTCATATAATTTTTGACCTTAGTGATTGGAATAAATATAAAAAATCAATTTATAAATGGGAAAAATCTACAAACAAAGAATCATGTATCATTATTTGCAATGGCCCTTCTCTAAAAAAGATCGAAATGAATCTTCTTAAAGACTTCGATTGTTTTGGTATGAATAGAGCTTATTTAGCCTTTGAAGATTGGGGTTTTGTTCCTAAATATTTCGTATGTATTAATGAATTAGTTCTTGAACAATTCCATGAAGATATTGATAAGATAGATACAAATAAATTCCTTAATCATAGTAAAAGAAAGCTATTTTCAAGTAAAAACTCTAATTTTTTAATGCTTGCCTTCAAAGATAGAGTTGTAAATAATCTGAGCTACAGATTGAGTACTTCCGCAACCGTTACTTTTGTATCTATACAGTTGGCGATAATTATGGGCTATAGAAGAATAGGAATTGTCGGTTTAGATCACTCATTTTCTGGACCTGGAAGTCCTCACGAGACACTAAATGCTGAGACAAAAGATGAAAATCATTTTTTGCCAAACTATTTTAGTGGTGGAATTAAATGGGAATATCCCGATCTAGACAGGAATGAAAAAGGATATAAGCTTTTAAGAAAATATGCTGAAAGCAAAGATATTGAAATATTTGATTGTACTAATAATGGTAAATCAAATGCATTTAATAAAATAAATCTGAATGAATTCATATTTAAAAGGTAATTTATTTTTTAAAACTTAACGAATGAACTAACTATGATTAAATTCCTCAGAATAAATCAGTCGACCCCTTATAAAAGGTTAAAAGAAGAATATGATTTAGCTCTTAATTTAGGTCAAAAAAATATCGAAGCGGTCTGCATTTCATCTTACTCAACCAGCGAAAATGAAGTCAACTCCAGGCTGGTTAATTTAAAAATAATAGATAACGATAAATTCATATTTTTTTCGAATTATGAGTCTCCAAAATCAAGAGATTTTTTGCAGCATTCTCAGATATCTGCATTACTCTTTTGGAATAAAACTAATGTGCAAATTAGGATGAAAGCATTTATAAAAAAAACACCAAAAAGCTTTAATCAAGAATATTTCTTTGATAGGTCTAAAAAAAAGAATGCTTTGGCAATCTCTTCAGAACAATCAAAAACAATAGATTCGTTTGATGAGGTCAGAGAAAAATATAAAAAATCACTTGATCAAAGTGATCTTAGCAAGTGCCCTGATCATTGGGGTGGATTTCAATTTATTCCACACTATTTTGAGTTCTGGAAAGGTAATGAGTTTAGACTTAACAAAAGGAGTGTTTTTGAAAAAGATAATAGTAATTGGAAACACTATCTCATACAACCCTAATAAAAATTTGCACAGTCAATTAATTAGTATAAAATCACAAATTTATAATGATTAAAAAATCAATCAATCCCTTAAAGCCATTGAAACTAATTGAATATGTTTCATTAAATCCATAAGGTTAAATCATAGCTTACTCAAAAAAAAATACGGTACCTGTAAATGAAAAGATAACTGCAAGCCAGTTAATGCTTATAGATTCTGATGGAAACAAAGTAGGGCTAGTGGGAATAAAGGAAGCTTTAGAGTTAGCTCAGAAATCATCCCTTGATCTAGTTCAAGTTTCACCGATGAATTCAAATCCAGTCGTTTGTAAACTCCTCGATTATGGAAAACATGTTTTTATTAAAAAGAAAAATATTTCGACTTCAAGGAACAAGACAAGGCGCACACTTAAAGAAATAAAATTTAGACCCTCAACAGACAAAGGCGATTATGAAATTAAATTAAAAAAAATAAAAAGCTTTATTCTTAATGGAGATAAGACTAAAATAACAGTCCGATTTAGGGGTAGAGAAATCTTAAATAGTGATTTAGGTCTTGATTTATTGAGTAGATTGAGGAACGACCTATCTGATATTGCTCAGGTCGATCAAGAGCCATCACTAGAGGGCAGACAGCTTTTAATGATCTTATCGCCTCTTAAGAAGAAATAATATAAAGAGAAATGGGATATAAACTTAAAAAACATTCAGGCGCCGCAAAGCGCTTTAAGAAAACTGGTTCATCTGTAAAAAGCAGAAGTGCTGGAAGGAATCATATTTTATCAAAGCAATCCACTAAGAGAAAAAGACATAACAGGGGTTTAAATAAACTTTCGGGTACCACTCTTAAATCAGCTGAAAAACTAATTAATTAAAATGGCAAGAGTAACTAAAGCATTAAATGCAAAATCCAAGCACAAGAAGGTCCTTAGATCTACTAAAGGACACTATGGTGCAAGAAGCAGACTTTATAAGACAGCTAAACAATCAAGTATTAAAGCAATGCAATATGCATTTAGAGATAGAAAAAATAAAAAGCGAAGCTTTAGATCACTTTGGATTTCGAGGATTAATGCTGCATCAACTAATCTCGGTGTAAGCTATTCTTTGCTTATTAAAAGTCTTAATGAAAATAATGTGATTCTCAATAGAAAAATTCTTTCTGATATAGCCATCAATGATCCAGAGACTTTTAAAAAAGTTATTGACTTAGTAAGAGAAATATAATTTATTTTGATGTCTTCTCTTGACAGAATTAAATTCCCCATAATAGAAGAAAATCTGGGCTCAATTCATCCAATAAACCAAATTAAGGACTTTATATTAGATATATTGGAAAAGCTTGGTTTTGCACAAGCGCATGGGCCTGAAATTGAAACTGAGGAATTTAATTTCGATATGCTCAATATCAAGAAATCGCATCCAGCAAGACAAATGCATGATACTTTCTATGTTGAAAATAAATCATTTGTTTTAAGAACTCATACATCTCCTGTGCAAATTAGGACTATGCTTGAGTCCCAACCACCAATAGCAATCTCATCCCCTGGTAAAGTTTATAGGAAAGATGATGATTCTACTCATCTACCGATGTTTCATCAAATTGAGGGTATCTTGGTAGATGAGCAAGTAAATTTTTCTAACCTAAAAGATTTGATTCATAAGATAATATATCTAATTTTTAATGAATCTGTTGAAATTAGATTTAGGCCATCATATTTTCCTTTCACTGAGCCTTCTGCAGAAGTGGATATCAAGATGGATGATGGCAAATGGTTAGAGATTTTAGGATGTGGGATTGTAAATCCAATAGTTTTGGAAAATTGTAAAATAAATTCAAAAAAATATAGCGGACTAGCTTTCGGTCTTGGTGTTGAAAGAATTGCAATGCTTAAGTATGGAGTCAGAGACATAAGAGAATTTTACAGATCTAATTTAGATTTTCTAAATCAATTCAAATGAAGATTTCATATCAAGGTTTGTTAAGGTTTCTTAATGATAAGCCAGATATATCTGAAATTTCCGAAAAACTTTTTCAGTTAGGGCATGAACATGAAATAGAAAATCAAGTCTTTGATTTTGAATTTACTCCCAATAGAGGAGATTGTTTATCACTTTTAGGAATCGCAAGAGACCTAAATGTTTTTTTTGAAACGAAAAAAGAGGTTGAGCTCTACGATAGACCAATAAAAGATCTAGAGCTTAATTTTACAAATCATTCTCCAGAGGCTTGCCCATTTGTTTCTTTTCTAAAAATTAATATTACAGGTGATGTTTCTCCATACAAGAAATATTTATCTGATTATTTTGAAAAAACAGGCGCTAAGAAGAAGAATCTTTTCACTGATATTTCAAATTTCATTTCTTATGAGCTTGGGCAACCAACTCACTGTTTTGATTTCGAAAAAATCAACGGAGATTTAGTTTTTGAATATGCAGAATGTTCTGGTACCTTTAATACACTTTTTGGAAATGAGATAAAACTTGAAAATAAAAATTGTGTTTTTAAGATAGGAGACGAGATTATAAGTCTTGCTGGCGTGATGGGTGGAAACTTAACTGCATGCTCAAATGAAACAAAAACTGTTTTGATAGAGTGTGCATATTTCAATCCAGAATCAATTATTGGAAAAGCAATAAAATATAATATTAATTCAGATTCAGCTCATAAATTTGAGAGGGGCACCGATCCACAAGCAATAGATAAAACATTGAGAAGATTCATAAAGATAGTTGAAGATCACGTAAAAATTGAATCAATAGGCTTATATTCCTTTAGAAATACAGAATATGATCAAAAAGTTCTTAAAATAGATGTTGATTACATTAATAAAGTATTAGGAACCTCGATCTCAAAAAAGGAATATACTTCAATATTACAAAAACTTGGCTTTAAAGTTAAAAAAGAACTTTTTGTGCCATCGTTTAGACATGACATAAATTCTCAGAACGATCTTGCAGAAGAGGTTGCGCGTGTAATTGGATATAATAACATTACTAGTTCTCCCCTTGTCCCAAAAATAATAGAAACAAAGTACTCAGATAAAAAATCTAAGGTCATTAAATCATTTTTGCTCTCAGTAGGGTTTAATGAAGTCATTAATATGCCATTTGATAAAAACTGCAATGATTCATCAATTAAAGTTGATAATCCTCTTGACTCAAATAAAAAATATCTAAGGACTGATTTAAAGCAATCCCTTGTTAAGAACTTATTATTCAATGAAAGAAGACAAAAAGATTCAATAAAGCTTTTCGAATCTTCGGATGTCTATAGAAATGCAAATGAGATTAAAAAATCTTCAAAAATTGGGATAATTGTTTCGGGAAGAATGGGACACGATTATATAAATTTTACAAAAATGATGAATGACAACTATCTAAACAAAATACTCTCCAGCATATTAAATAATAAACTTGATATACAAAAAATCTCAAGGAAGGATTTAAACTCAAAAATTAAGAATGAAATCTTTTATGTTGAACTTGATATTGAAAAAGTATCTCTTAATGTTGGTTTAAAAGAACCCCAAAAGCTCTTCAATAAAAACTTTATAAAATATGAGCAGATTTCAGAGTATCCATCAAGCGCAAGGGATTTTTCTTTTCTCATAAAAGAAATTTCTAATTATGAAATATTTCTAAGTGCCTTAAATGGAATTAAAAACGAAATCTTAAAAGATCTCTTCATTTTTGATTTCTATAAAAATGAAGATCTACAAGAATTAAAGATTGGTGTACGAATGATTTTTCAATCAAAAACTAAAACATTATTAGAGGGTGACATTCAACAATGTCTTAAAGAAATATTATATCCAATTTTAAAAATTGATGGTGTAAGTATTCCAGGAATCAATTTTGAATAAACATTTTTAGCAGATTGATCAGAAGAGAGGTAGAATATTTGTATCAGTTTCACTCTAAAATATGAGGATAAAGTAATGAATTTCAAAGAATTTGCATTTTTATTGATAATATCTTTTTTTGTTAATAATGTTTATTCTCAACAAATTTCACCACAATTATTATCTGGGCTGACTCCAGCTCAAATCAAAGCTGTTCAAGAGGCCTATGGAAGCAATATTTCAACTCCAACAATCATTGATCAAGAACCACCAGCAGAGAGTCTTCAGGAGGTTGATATTGCAGATGTTGATGTCAATTTACTAACAGAAGAAAAGTATGGATATAGTTTTTTTAATACAAAACCATCCCAAAAGATGGCTGTTGGTGACTTGCCGCTTCCAAGCGAATATAAAATTTCCCTTCGTGATAAGCTGACTGTAATAATGTCTGGAGCACAAGATGCTATTTTTACTTTATCAGTAAAATTAGATGGCTCAATTTTATTTCCAGAAATTGGAGCAATTTCTGTAGTTGGTAAAACACTGGAAGAGGTTAGGGATATTCTGACAAGCCTTATTAATCAAACTTATGTTGGCGTAGATATAAACGTATCAATCAATGAATTAAGTGGTAAGAAAATATCTATTGTCGGAGCTGTTAAGACTCCTGGTACATATCTTGTAAATCCTTTTACTACGATAACAAGCGCCTTAGCTTATTCTGGAGGAATCTCAGAAATAGGAACATTGAGAAAAATTAAGCTTATTAGAAATGATGGTGAGATATTCTACTTTGATTTATATGACCTTTTAATAAAAGGTGATAGATCAGGCGATATAACTATAGAAGCTGGTGATACTATATTAATTGATGCTGCAGAACAGTTTGTCCACATAAGCGGAGCAGTTAGAAGACCAGCAATATATGAAGTCCTTGAATCTGAAAGTTTAAAGGATATAGTAAATTTAAGTCTCGGGTTTACAGATACTGCTAACAAGAATAATATTTTAGTCTCTTCTCTAGATTTAACAACAACATCAATATCTAAAGAATCTACAGATGACCTAGGTCTATCGTTAGAGAATGTAATAGCTATAGATGTTTTTAATTATATAAGTGAAGATTTATCAGGTATACAAGTAATTGGAGCAGTTGAAGAGCCTGGTTTTTATAAGTTAGATGAAAATGATAATTCACTTGACTCATTAATCGAAAGTTTAGAATTTTCTGAAGTGTATCCATGGATTGCGGTATTGGAACAATTTGATAGAGAAGGTTTGGAAAGAAACTCAATATTATTCAGCTTAAAAGATAAGAAAACAACTCGCAATATTACACTTAAACCAAACTCTAAATTATTTTTCTTTAAACTTAATGAGGATGGCTCTGGAAGAATTGATCTAGGTGATTCAGATATTAGATCAAAAAATTTAATTGACCAATATGCTTTGAGAATAAATCATCAAAATCAGGCATACTCATTACCGATTTTTGGCTTATTCTCTGTTCCGGAACTTATCAAATTTTTAGGATTGGATATGACTAACGTTGAGGATGAGGCAATTTATATCTCTCCTCTAGAAAACCTGACTATATTTTCTTCATATAAGGAAATGACTTTTGAAGCAAAGAAATTTAATACTATTTCTTTTAGATCACCGGTCAATGATTTAATTAAAGTTTCTATTGAAGGTGCATTATTCTTCCCAGGAACTTATACCCTGAATTCAAATTCTACATTGCAAGACCTTTATGATATTGTTGGCGAATTTAAAGATAATGCCTTCTTAGATGGAGTTATATACAAAACAAATGCTCAAAAGAAAATAGAAATTGATTCGTTAAGGAGTGCTAAAGAAAAATTTAGACAAACATTATTAATAAATTCATTAGATTCATCAGCAACTTTTGATCCTGCTATCCTTTTAGAGCATGAAATGGATATTCCTGAAGATAGCCTTGGAAGAGTCTCTGGATCTTTTTCTCCTAATTCAATTCAAGCTTTAGAAACAATTTTATCAAATGGTGATTCAATACTGATTCCTCAGCGCCCGAATTTTATTGCTGTAATGGGAGAGGTTTTAAATCCATTAAGTTTTTCATATGAGGATAAATTACGAGTAGATGATGTTATAAAGCTTTCTGGTGGCTTCAGTGAATTCGCTGCAAAAGATAAGATTTATATAATAAGATCGAATGGATTGGTCGAAAAGAGGGTAAAAAATATATTCATCAGAAATCAACTTTTATATCCTGGAGATACAGTTGTCGTTCCTAGGAAGATTCAGCTTACTTCCCCAGCTCTAACAGCGCTTGCTCCTATTACTCAAATTTTATCTGATTTAGCATTTTCAGCTGCTGCTATTGATAACCTTTCCGGAAATTGATGCTATCAGCATTTTCACAAACTAGAACTCATCTATATTTGTTTCTAGTTTTAGTTAGCTTTTATGGAACAAATATTTTTTCAGACAGCTCCACATATAATTCTTATAACAATCATGGTGGGATTGGACTTATTAATATGCCAACTGCAAGATTTTATGATGAGGCTTCCCATGGAATAACTTTATTCAATGGAACACCCGATCAAAAAATTACATTTACTTCATCTCCTTATGACTGGCTTGAAGCTTCTTTTTTCTATACGAATATTGAGGGACTGCCTTACTGTGCATTGGAAGGGGATCCAGTTTGCTCTCAGGATTATAAGGATAAGGGTTTTAATTTTAAAATAAGGTTAAAGCAGGAGGGAGTGTTGCCTGCAATTGCTATTGGTATTAACGATATGGCAGGAACAGGTTTATATAGTTCTGAATATATTGTAGGGAGTTATGGAATAAATAAGCTCGATCTTCATTTTGGTCTGGGATGGGGAGCTTTAAATGGCTCAAATAAGAGTTTTAAGAATCCGCTTATCTATATCGGAGATAATTTTGAAGATAGACCAGATTATAGAGTTGGATATGTTTATGAGGATAAAGGCGGTTCATTTCATCCATCAAGATATTTCTCAGGTCCAGAAGTATCTCCTTTTTTTGGATTGTCATATGTTTTAAATAGAAATTTTCTATTAAAAATAGAATATGATCCAACACTAACACCGGGCGAAATTGGTTACGAGATTCCAGAAAGCAGAATTTCTTATGGCCTTGACTATAAAGTTAATGAAAATTTCTCCCTTGGTATTTCAAATGAGAGAGACAGTTATATTGCTTTGAGGTTTTCTTATCAAAATAACCCTAAAAAAACTAGCAGAAAATATAAATTTAAAGAAATATCTTCAAATGAAAGTATTGATAGGTATACAAAATTAAGAAGAAACCTTGAAGAAAATGGCATTGGTGTGAATAAAATCCAAATAAATGAGGATGTGATTGGACTTGAGTTAACTCAATTTACTCACTCCAATCTTGATGTGATTGAAGAGATTATAAGTATTGCTAAAATAAATTCTAATATTAAAGAGGACATAAAAAAAGATTTAAGAATAGCCGATCTGCAAGCAATCTCAGAGTATGATCAAGCTTTTATAGATAGCTCAAAGCTTATCTATGAAAGAAACAAAAAAAGTAGATTTGTTCAAAAGACAAATATATCAGTAAAGCCTTTTCTGGCATCAAGAGAAGAATTTTTCATGGGTTCAATTTTGCTTGAAAACAATGGAGAGTATGTAATTAGAGATAACCTATTTTTTTCATACAATTTAAAATATTCAATAGCTGATAATTTTGATGAATTATACATACCTCCCAGAGATATTTACCCAGCTCAAGTTAGATCTGATGTTAAAGAATATCTTAAGGAGTTCAATGATGGTATCAAAATCGGAAGAGCCCAATTTGACTATCATCTAACACCTAAAAAGAATAATCACTTAATGATAACTGCTGGCATTCTGGAGGATATGTTTTCAGGTATTGGGATGGAATATTTATATTTTAATCCAGAGAACAATTATGCCGTAGGATTTGAATTATTTGACATCAAGAAGAGAGACTATGAGATGCAATTTGGCAATTTGGATTATCAAAATGTCGTTGGTTCCGTTAATTTTTATTACAGAAACTATAATCTAATACCTTTTGATTCTAAAATTTCTGTTGGAGAGTATTTGGCTGGAGATCAGGGTGCAACTTTTGAAATCTCAAGAACTTTTGAAAATGGAATAAACTTTGGAGTTTTTGCTACATTCACTGATGTCTCTACCGAACAATATGGTGAGGGCTCTTTTGATAAGGGAATCTTCTTCAATATTCCAATTTTTGGAAATTTTGTTAATTACTCATGGCGCCCTCTGACCAAAGATCCAGGAGCAAAACTTGTCAGAAAACATACGCTTCATGATTTATTGGTAAGATTTAGACCAATAAATTAACTACATATGTTTTAATTCAAGACATTTTAGGGTAAATATATTGTTTTTGAATAAACTTTTATGCATAATTTACATTTAAAGGATATCAACCTATGAGATTACTATATTCAGCTTTAGCACTTTCTTTAGCATTATTGCCAATTCATACTTTAGCGATTACAGACCAAGATGTTGCAGAAGTTACCGAAAGGCTTGAATCACTATCTACAGCTCAACTTATTGAAAGACAAGAAGAGCTTG
>MDTG01381990.1_pt1 | contig 15907 bp, 12 predicted proteins | sample 811421 | NCBI WGS metagenome assembly MDTG01 (sample SAMN05326645, study PRJNA326480) | marine metagenome | isolation source: seawater | place: Pacific Ocean: South East | collected 2011 | reverse complement strand
ATCCTGTCGATCTATTTTCCTTGCTGGAGCAAGCCTCGCGCGGACATCACGCGCGAGAATGCAGCGTTCTCCTGGTCGCAAAAATAGTCGGCTCAGGTATTCCGGCCAAACCTGCCCCAATCACCCATTCTGCCGGAGCCACTCTACGACCTTCTCCACCGCCCGGGCCCGATGGCTCATGCCGTTCTTCACTTCCGGGCCGAGCTCGGCAAAGGAACGGTCATCCCCATCGGGCACGAAGAGCGGATCATACCCGAAACCCGCAGAGCCCCTCGGCGCCGCAAGAATGCGGCCTTCCACTGTTCCCTCGAAATGGGCGAGGACCTTCCCTGAGAGGGCCAGCACCATGACACACCGGAAACGCGCCGTCCGATCCGTCCCCACCGCCCCGGCAAGCTCCGACAGCAGTTTGCGATTATTGGTCGCGTCGTCGGATCCCTCCCCGGCGTAACGCGCAGAGTAGACTCCAGGCGCACCGCGCAAGCTATCTACTTCCAGCCCCGAATCGTCAGCAAGCACGATAGAAGGGCTGATCTGGCTGATCGCGACTGCTTTGAGGCTGGAATTTTCAAGAAAGTCCTTCCCTGTTTCTTCCACGACCGGCGCATCAGGCAGCGCAGAAAGGTCATCTACTTGAAACGAATCCCCAAGAATGGCGGCAATCTCTTCAGTCTTGTGGGAGTTGCGTGTTGCGATCAGCAGACTCGTCATGGCTGACTCTCATATCCCGGAGGAAAAAAATGCCTAGCAGGAATCAAGAAATCCCGGCCTTTCCTCTCCCGCAACGAGGTAACAGGAATCCATCATCATCTGGCAGGCTGTACTTCGATCGCGGGAGACCGTTGCCCGGGCAGCGGAGCGCTTGCCCTGCGGTGAGATATTTGCCACCGTCCCGCCCCTTCCGGAAACTGAGGTAGCACCACGATGAGTGAGCGACGTAAACCATACCCCTTCGATGAGTTTGAAGCAAAGTGGCAGCAACGTTGGGAGGAAGAAAAGGCCTTCCGGATGCCGGGGCCGGGCGAGAGGGATTTCGATGCCTCTGCTCCCAAGTTCTATGCCCTGGACATGTTCCCCTATCCCAGCGGGGCCGGGCTCCATGTCGGCCACCCGGAGGGCTATACCGCTACGGACATCATCACCCGCTACAGGCGCAAGCTGGGCTACAACGTGCTCCACCCCATGGGATGGGACGCCTTCGGCCTGCCCGCCGAGGAACACGCGAGGAAAACCGGCGAACACCCGCGGATTAATACCGCCAACAACGTCAGCAATTTCCGGCGCCAGCTCAAGATGCTGGGTTTCTGTTACGACTGGGAGCGAGAGGTCAACACAACCGATCCAGGATACGTGAAGTGGACGCAGTGGATCTTCCTGCAGATCTACAACAGCTACTTCGACGAGAAGACCCAGAAGGCCAGGCCCGTTTCCGAACTGCAGTCCCGGGGCTGGACCCGCGAGCAAATTGACGAAGTGCGCCTCGCCTACGTCGCAGAGGCTCCGGTCAACTGGTGCCCCAGCCTTGGTACCGTCCTGGCCAACGAAGAAGTCGCCGAGTGGGAGGAGAAGGGGCACGTCGTGGAGCGCCGTCCGCTGCAACAGTGGATGCTGCGTATAACCAAGTACGCCCAACGCCTCATCGACGAGCTGGAGGACCTCGACTGGCCGGAGGGTATCAAGCTGCTCCAGCGCAACTGGATCGGACGCTCTGATGGAGCTAGTGTCACATTCTCTCTTGCAGGGTCCCACGAGGGTGCCATCGAAGTCTTTACTACCCGCCCGGACACCCTGTTCGGGGCAACCTACATGGTCCTTGCCCCTGAACATCCTCTCGTCGACCAGATCACGACCGGGGAACAACGGGAGCTGGTTGAGACCTACCGGAAAACCTGCGCTACAAAGTCGGAGATGGAGCGTGGGGAATTGAATAAGGATAAGACCGGCGTAGCGACTGGAGCCTTTGCCATCAACCCGGTAAACGGGAAGGAGATCCCTGTCTGGATCGCGGATTACGTCATGATGGGATACGGCACCGGCGCCATCATGGCTGTCCCCGCTCACGATACCCGGGACTACGAGTTTGCCGAAAAATTTGACCTGCCCATCCTGCAAGTAGTGGATCCTCCAGACGACGAGGACTGGCGTGGGTTCACCGGGGAAGGCACCTCGATCAACTCCGGCATGCTGGATGGTCTGTCCACTCCCGGGGCTAAAAAGGCGATCACCAGCTGGCTTGAGGAGCAGGACCGGGGTAAGGCCCAGGTCAATTACAAGCTGCGCGATTGGCTTTTCTCACGCCAACGCTACTGGGGTGAGCCCTTTCCGATCGTGTGGAAGAATGGTCACCATGAGGCGATTCCCGAGAGCGACCTACCCCTCCTTGCTCCCGAGCTGGAGGATTACAACCCCACCGGTGATCCCGAACCACTCCTGTCGAAGGCAACGAGCTGGGTTGAACTTCCTGACGGGGCCCGGCGGGAAACCAATACAATGCCCCAGTGGGCTGGCTCCTGCTGGTATTACCTGCGCTACTGCGATCCCTCCAACAGCGAGCAGTTCCTCTCACCGGAGGCCGAACAGTTCTGGCTGGGCCGGAACGGCAACCCGGGCGGAGTCGATCTTTATATCGGCGGCACGGAACACGCCGTGCTCCACCTCCTCTACTCCCGCTTCTGGCACAAGATCCTTAACGATCTTGGACACCTGAGCACCCGCGAGCCTTTCCAGAAACTGGTCAATCAGGGCCTCATCATGGGCCCCACCGAATACTCCATCTTCCGGGACGGGGAGGGAAAACTGGTCAGCTTCAAGGACGTCCGGGAAAAGAAGGAGGATAAGAAAACGATCTTCCGCAACGCAAAGACTGGCGAAGAAGTTGCCAAGGAGACCATCGACAGGGACAAGGTCACCAAGGAGCAGGATAGTTTCGTCCTGCGCGATAGCCCATCCATCCGCGTCCGCGACCGGGCGGAGAAAATGTCAAAATCGCGTGGTAACGTGGTCAATCCGGATGAGGTGGTCGAGGCCTATGGCGCGGACGCCCTGCGACTCTACCTCATGTTCATGGGGCCGCTTGAACAGAGTGCGCCCTGGAATACGGAGGGCGTGGACGGAATCTCGCGGTTCCTCGCCCGCATCTGGCGGGTTGCACTCGACCAGGACCAGGAAGGAAAGTGGGTCGCCGCCAGCAAGCTGGATGACAGCCAACCCGGAGGGGAGCTGCTCAAGATTGTGCACGCCACCATCAAGAAAGTGGGCGAGGATGTGGAGAAGCTTCGCTTCAATACCGCCATCTCTCAGATGATGGAATGCACGAATGCGTTTACCTCCGCCGGAAACGTTCCGCACGAACTCTTCAGGACCCTGCTCATTCTGCTCAACCCCTTCTCTCCCCACCTGAGCGAGGAATTGTGGGAACGCCTTGGCTATGAGGGCTCGTGCCTCAAGTCCCCCTGGCCTTCATACGACGAATCACTCCTCGTAGAGGAACGAGTCGAGATTGTTGTCCAGGTGAATGGGAAGGTCCGCTCCAAGATAATACTCGCGGCGGATGCTACCCGGGAAATGGTGGAATCCGCCGCCCGAGCCGACTCCAAGGTCCAGGGCCACCTTGAGGGACTGACCGTTCGCAAGGTTATCGTAGTTCCCGGACGCCTGGTCAATCTTGTGGCAGGCTGACCCCCGCCCCGCGCTTTCGGGTTGCCATTAAGCATTCCAGCGCTACCTGTGCGGGTATGCTGCATGTCAACGGAGAGCTCATCGACCCAAATCTCCTCGAGGACGCCTTCGCCCGCATCAAGTCCGAGGCCGAGGCGCGGCTCCAGGTGTCCTGCTGTGAGCGCGATCCGGAATTCATGGCCCAGGCCGAGGAAGAGGTCATCGACTCGGTTCTAATCGCCCAAGAGGCCGAGAATCGCTTCCCCAAGCTTCCTGAATCCGAAATCAAGGCCCGCCTCGAGCAAACCCTCAAGGAGTATCGTAAGCATGGGGCCAGCTGGGAGATGCTTGAATCACAGCGCGACAACCTTCTTGACGAATGCGAAGCCAACCTCCGCATGGAAAAGTTCCTCGATAGCATTCTGGCCGGTAAGACAGATGTGGAGGAAGAGGACCTTCTTGAATACTACAGGAAAAACGAGCGGGAGTTCCGCACCGCAGCCGAAGTGCGCGTCCTGCACCTCATGAAAGCACTCGAGAAGCATGAGGATCCCATTCTCCTCCTTGAGCAAATGGGCGAGCTTCGCGAGGAACTCGCCTCCGGGGCTGACTTCGAGAAGGTCGCCAAGGCCGAGACCGAGAAGGAGTCGGGCGAGACAGACCTGGGGTGGATCACCTTTGACCGGCCTTCCAACCCGATCGAATCCATCATGTTCACCATGCGCCTTGACGAAGTGAGCCCGGTTATTGCTTACGAGCATTGCTACCACATCCTGAAGATTGCTGAGATCAAGCCTGCTACCGTCCGACCATTTGATGAGCTCAGGGAAGAAATCAATCACCGGGTTGAGTTCGAAAAACGCCGCAACGCTCTTCGGGAATTCGCTTCCGGGCTGCGCAAGGACGCCCTGATCGAAAAGGTGGACCCCGGCGAGGACGAGGAGGAGGAAGACTCTTCTTCCCAAGCCTGAGCGTCACCCATGCCAGCAGCGCCTCCATCCGTGGGGAGGGCCCTGCCTCGTGAGGACCCTTTTACAAAGCCACTCCGATCCGTCTGCGATATCCTGCGGCATAACCAACAAAGGCCCAGAAGAGGCTGTTGCCCGCAATCAGGATCACCATTAGCCCCAACCCCAGCAGGGTTTCCAGGGGTGGCGTCCCGGCCAAGGCAGGCAGGATGGCCACTACAGAGGCGAGGAGACCGATCACGAGCCCCCATCCGATAAAGGCCCGCACCTCCTTGAAAATAACCTTACGGGTCACCCGGTGGGCAATTCCCATTGTCCGCATCAGCTGAAACTCGCCCTTCCGTTCAACCAGATTTCGAGCAGTTACAATACCGAGTCCGGCACTGCCCAGGATCAGACCAAGACCCCCTAGAACATGGAAGATTGCGATATAGGTGTTTTCCACCCCGTGAAAACCTTCCAGGCGTTCGCGGGTGGTTGTGACCGTGCTGCCTCGATCTGCCGTGGCCTTCTGGATTTCACTGCGCGCCTCCTCGGGGTTACTGGTTCCCGAGAGGTCGGCGAGGAAGAGGCGGTAGCCCTCCTGCGAGGGAAAATAGGTCAGGAAAGCCTCTTCATCGACAATCATGCTTCCTTGGAAAACGCTGTCGGCGAGGGCCCCGGTAATTTCAACTTCGAAGTCCACGTCCCACTCATCCTGATAGGTGATGCGATCTCCCACTTTCTTTTTGAGAACCCACATCATGGTGGTCTGGTCGATGAAGGCCCGGAGGACCCGGGGCGGGGCTGGATCCCGGAGCAGCTCCCAGCCCCTCTCTATCTGCATTCCGCCTGCAACCGCCTTCAGCGAAAATGAATCCCGCTCCGCAAGGGCACTGCTGTCCGTGGCGAGGAGGCGCGGGCGCGTGGCCTTGTTGAGATTGAAGCAACTAGCGTCATCACCCACTCCCAGCCGAAACGGCCTGATCTCTCCCAGCAGGCCACGTTCCTCCCCCATCTCAAAGTAGTCCGGATCCTGCTTGGCGTCGGCAGCCCTGTTGATCGGGTTAGTTGTCTCAACCCACAGGGCGAAACCTCCAGCTCCACTGGACCTCTCCGCCCACTCCTCCCCACCGTGTTTCTGAAAGGCAGTCACGGCGATGACAAGAAATACCCCGCAGGCCAGGATTCCCACCACCACGAGACTGCGCATGGGACGCCGGCCACTGTTGAGGACGGCGAGAGAACCAGACGTCAGCTCTCCATGATCCTGTGCCCCTCGACTTCCCAGCCACGCCCGGTACCTCAGGAGACCAGCGATCAGAAGGAACACCCCGGAGAGGAAGAAAGATCCTTGTGCTCCCATGGATCCGGTCGCTGCCATAGCCCCGATCCCAAGAAGCACGCAACCCCACGCCGCAGCCTTCAGAAAACCTATCCGAACCTTCCCCCGATAAACTTCCTCAATCCCTGCTTCGAGGCGCACACTGGCAGTCCGCCGTGCCTGTTTGCGCACAGTCACCCAGATCGCCAGCATGGAGAGCGCGATGAATAGGAAAAAGCCGGACGTCAAGCTCGCCACATCCAGGTGAAAGACAAAGAACGCTCCGGGAGAATCCTCGTTCCAGATGGATTCGAGCACGCGGAGGATCACGGTCGAGTAGCCAATCGCCAGCAGGAGACCGATGAGCCCTCCCAGCGTCACAATCACAAGGCCTTCAAGCAGGCGCCAGCGCAACACCTTCCGGGCCGGAATACCGAGGGCGGCCAGGAGACCGCTTTCCCGGTTTCGCTGCTCGATATTGAAACGGAACAACATCGCGGAGAGGGCCACCGAGGCCACGATCAGGAAAAAGCTCATGCTCAGGAACAGCATCGCGATGGGAACTGGCGACTCAGCTGCCCCCTCGGCTTCCACCCGCAGATTCCGGAGTTGCAACCCGGACATCTCCGGCCTGAGGAGTGCGAGAAGCTCTCTTTCCAGCTCTGGCCGCCGGGTATCGCTGGCGGGAATCCGAAGAGAGGTAAACTCTCCCCAACGGTTACCAAAGAGTTCGCGGCCCCGCTCCTCCGGGATGAAGGCCTTGGGAGTTCCCCGGTGGTCATCCCAGTAGTCTTCATCCTTCTGCCGGATACGCTCCAGGTCGAGGGGAAGGCCTGGCGCCCAGTCCTGTGCGTCCTCTGCCTCCGCCACGCCGGGAAAATCGGGCATCCAGAGCTGATCTGCGGCAAGGCCTTCCCGCGGAACTATGCTGTGAACCCGGAACTCGGCCGTATCCTCCTCGAGACGATTACCGCTCACGAGTTTGAAAAACGCCAGGCTGATGGGCTGACCGACTTCAAGCGAGAGATCTTCGGCCAGCCAGTCGTTGATCACGATCTCATCGCCGGAAAAGGATTCTGGCAGGAAGGGCGCAGCCTGCGGCCGGACGGACGCCACCATTGAATAAGGAGTCTCCCTGCCATTGGCTGCGTAAGTGTTGACCAGGTAGCTAGTCACCGGGATCGTACTCGGGAAACGCTCCGTGACAGCCTCCACCATGGAAGAATCAAAGAAGATCCGCGCCGAGCGCACCTCCGTCGCATTCGCCAGCGGAACCTCTACGAGGGACAGGCCGTAATCCTCAAGGACCATTCGACTGCGGATGTGTTCATACAGGTCACCGCTGAAGACCCCACCCTCAGGCCTCCTGCCCAGCAGGATCATGTTGGCCCGGGCCGGCTTGTCGACTACCTGTTGAAGGCGACTTAAAGGCACGAAAACTGTCGGGACCGGAAGCTGGGTAGTTTGCAGGTTGAAGCGGCCGAACTGCTCGTTGCCCACGATTGCCCGGACCTTGGCCCGGAAACTGATAATATCCTCCGCCTCTCCGGAAAGCGGCGCGTCACGAGACAACATGCCCGGGGTCTGCAGGCGGAGCACCACGGATTCCTCCCGCTGGAGGTCAAGCGCGTCGGCAAGATATTCATTAACCGCAACTTGGCGTGGTTCCAGCGCAACAACGGACCCGTCCCCCGGCGCAAAACCCCAGAAGCGGTCGTCAACTCCGAGGATCTGGACACTGCCGAGGCCTCGGTCGCTTGCCTGGGAGCTGAGCTGACCACGTAAAAGGAGAACTGGAGCAGCTGCCAGGGAGTCTCCCGCGACCTCGGAAGCCAAGCCGTCCCGGAAGAAGCCCTCCCCGGCCACAAAGACCTCCTCTATCTGGCCCACCCTCTGGCTTGCCACCTCCCGCAGGGTTTCCTTGACCGAGCTACCGGCGATCAAGGCCCCAAGCAGAACAGTGGCACCAAGCACCGTCCCTGCCCCCACCCCGAGGTAGGACATTCTGTAATGCGAGATCCCGCGCCGGATAAAGGTGAACGCGTTCATTGCTTCTCCAGCTTCCCGTTCCGCAGCTCGTAAGAGTTCTGCATTCGCCGCGCGAGGGCCTGGTTGTGAGTTACAACGATCAGGGTAACCCCCTTTTCTCCATTCAGTTCTTCGAGCAGATCGGCCACCACCGCAGTGGTCCCTTCGTCCAGCGAACCGGTAGGCTCATCTGCCAGTATCAGGCTCGGTTCATTCACGAGGGCCCGGGCCAGGGCGGTCCGCAGCCGCTCGCCCCCGGAGAGCTGATAGGGGAAGTGGCCAAGCCGGTCCTGAAGACCCACCTCGGCAAGGAGTGCCTCCGCACGCTCCGTGGTTTGCGCCTGCGATTCTTTCCAGCCACCTGCGAGGCGAGGCAGGACGACATTCTCCAGCAGGGTACACTGGGGAAGCAGGTGATGGTGTTGGAATACGAATCCCAGCTCCCGATTCCGGAAGGCTGCCGACTCCTTTTCGTCGAACAGGGCCACATCCTGCTCGTTGATCAGGACCTGCCCGTCGGTGGGCCGATCGAGCACCCCGAGCAGGTTGAGCAGGGTCGTTTTTCCGCTGCCGGAGGGCCCGACCACCGCGGTGGCCTCCCCGGTTTTCACCCTGAGGGATATCTCATCGAGCACCCGCAGCGATTCCCCGGGCATTTCGTACACCTTGCTGACATTACGAACTTCAATCATTCTCTAATCACCTTCCAACGCTTGGCCTTCACTTCAAACACCGGCAACGTGCCGGACTCCACCGCCCTTACAGGAATTCGCATCGAAAAGACGGATCGCATACGGTCGGCCAGCTCGCCTGCAACCAGCTCCCCGCCAGAACTTTCAATCACCAGAGCAATCTCGGGAAGCTCTCCACGCTCGTCCACCTCAACGCGGTACTCGCCAATGCCATCCACCGAACGCACTACTGCTTCCACCGCACTGGGATAAATATTCACGCCCCGCACCACCACCATGTCATCCGCGCGGCCGATGATGCCTCCCTGGAGGGCAAAGTTTCCCATCCCCTCCCCGCCAGTCTCCACCGGCCGGACCAAGTCGCCAGTTCGGTAACGAATCAGCGGCGAACCATACCGGCCCAGGGTCGTGAGAACCAGCTCTCCGACCTCCCCCAGTTTCACGGGGTCACCCCTTTCTGGATCGATCACCTCAGGATAATAGGCTGGATGGTAGATGTGCAGGAGATCTGGATTGTCAGGATCGCTGACCGTAACCGGTCCGGTTTCCGTCATTCCATGGTGATCAACCACCCTAGCGGCCCACTCGCTCCCAATGCGCTCACGCACTTCCGGAATACTTCCCCCCGGTTCCCCACAAACCAGCAGAGCCTCCACGCCAAGATCCGTGACGGAAAGGCCCATTCCCTTCGCCACCTCGACGAGATGGAGGGCGTAGGTAGGAGTTGCCGCCAGGAAGGTTGGCCGATGGGTCGCCATCATCCTGAGCCGGTCCACGCTTGAGAGCCCACCCCCCGGGATCGCCCGGAGGCCCATTCCAGCCGCGGCCTCGAAAGCTGACCAGAACCCAATGAACGGACCGAAGGAGAACGGAAAAAAAACGGCTTCGCCGGGCTGCGCTCCAGCCTTGGTCCAGACCCATTGCCATGAACGGAGGATCCAGGCCCAGTTGTCGGGGTCATCGAGCCAGGCCATCGGTTTTCCTCGCGTTCCACTGGTCTGGTGGAACCTCGTGTAGCGTTCCAGCGGAAAAGTAAGCGTCGATCCGTAGGGGGGATGAGCTTCATGGTCCGCCGCGAGTTCATCCTTGGTGGTAAAGGGCACCCGGGAGGAAAATTCCTCCAGATCTGCAACCCGGCGCAGTTCTCCCATCTTCTCCGCGTAAAATTTGTTCGCGGGAAGAATGGCCTCGAACAGATCGTTTATGGCGGAGACTGACATTCGGTGGGCGGAGTGCCCCGCAGTGCGGCAGCAGCCCCGGTGAGAGTCACTCCGGGTTGACCGGCGCTTCCGCGAGCGGTTTTTTTGCTCCGGCAGGTGGTCCGTGGGTGCCCTCGGGCTTGAACTTGACTACGAGAAAGCCTCCCAGTGCAGCCATCAGAATCCCGCACAAAAACTGCCATGGAATCGCTCCCAGGCCGCCATTCGGAGGATCCTTGCAGATGGACACCAGAGCGTTCACGAGGGGGGCTCCGCAGAAAATGATAGACATGACCGAGATCGCTACAACTGGAGGGCTCATTCCCGACTTCGCTCCAGCAGCCATCGCCAGGAGCACTCCGAAGGCTCCTACCGCGCCAAGGACGCCTGCCAGCAGGGACAGCCACATGCCTTTCCCCGGCATGGACCAATCCGCATTCTTGATGATCAGGACAACCAGCGGCGCGAGAATTGCAACCAGGAAGTAGGCGATGCCGACGAAAAGGAACGCCTTATAACGGCCCAGGACCCTGTCCTGCATCTCGACCTGGCCAGCGTGAAGGAAAATCCCGTAGAGGCCCCAGCAGGCCACGGTCATGAGGGCGAAGAGAAGCCAATTCATGGATTTTGTTGTCTTGGGTAATGATGATGTGGAATTCACTTGTCGATTACGAGCTTCGCTGAAGCCTGCGCGGCTTCAAGATCCGCACGGATTTGGGCAGGGATGGGGATGGCGGTGATGCCCCCGTTCTCGAATTTAACGCATACCACGGCCACCCCCCCGGAAGCAATGGGCGGTTCAGTCGAATCCAGGTAGAAGCTGAAGCCGTAGCGGACCGAGCGCGTCCGAATCTCTTCGATTGAGACCCGGATAGTCAGGATGTCGCCATTGTGAGCAGGCTTGCGAAAATCGCAGTGGGCGCTCACCCGGGGCCATCCGATCTCCGCCTCATCCTTCTGCTGATGAATGGCGTGACCGAGGCTCCGCATGAACTCATGCTCGGCAGTTTCCATATACCGGTAGAAGTTCGAGAAGTGTACGATCCCGGCAAGATCGGTTTCGTGAAACTCGACCCGCCTCTGGTACTCGAAGGAATATCTTCCGTCGCTCATGAATCTGGCCGTCCAGCTGCAGCAAGAATGCGGCCTGCGATTTCCACAAAGCCGTCTCTCATCGCGGCAACGCTATACCGTTCCTCTACACCGCGGCGACCTCTTTCTCCCATCGCCACGATCTCGGCGGGGTCGGCCAGCAGCTCTTCCCAGCCCCGTACGAGGGCCCGCAGGTCTCCGGCTGCCACTACCCGCCCTCCCCCGGTCTCTTCTGCAATTTCTGGAAAAGACCAGGCCGCCGGATTCACAACCGGGACTCCACTGGCCATCGCTTCGACCAGATAGAGCCCGAAAGCCTCCGGATACTGGACTGGAACCGAAAAGACCGTGAGCCCCCGCAGGAACTCCGCTTTCTCCTCGCGGGTCACATTCGGGTACCAGTCGACCAGTTCAGAGAGGCCAGCACGCTCGATCTTTTTCTTTTGTTCCTCAACAAACTCCTCATCTCCGAGGGTGCAAGCGCCCGCAATCCGGAGCCTGCAGCTGGGAAAACCGCCTGCTTCCTGGAAGAGAAGGTAGGCGTCTACCAGATCGCCCAGACCCTTTTCCCTGCTCATTCGGGCAAGGTATCCAATTGCCTGTGGCCCGCCCTCCCTGCGATCCCCATAGCCCTCAAGGTTAATCCCGTTTGGCAGGACCTCAATTCGACCCTCGGCGAGTCCAAGCCGTTCGGTCATCAGCCCGGCGTAGAACCTGCTGGGCGCAACGAGGACGTCGCATTGTGCAAGCCGCTCCTTCATTTCCTCCCAGCTTTTGCTCCGGTAGGGTTCGGGCAGGCTGTCGAGAAAGGTGTCCTCCCCCTGGAAGAAGGTGATCACGGGAATATCCCCCAGGCGTTTCTTCAATTCCCGGGTAAGCCCGCAGAGCATCGAATTGGACAAGGCGATCACTTCCGGGCGTTCGTGGTGTTCCAACCAGTCGACGAGCTTGTCCAGCTCCTTGGTAAGCTTGCTCTCCTCTACCTGGAGCATGGCGAGACACATTTCCCCCTGGTCCCTCGGACTCGTCATGTGGCTGCGTTTTGCCGCAGAGCGCAGGAGTCCCCGCCCATTCATGAGCCGGTCCAGCCAGCGCGGCGTGTGGCGAAAGATCCGAAACTTCTGCTGGAGGTAGACGTTAATGCCCCCGAAAAAAATCGGTGCCCTTTGAACCTGGGGGAGGGCCTCCTCATCCAGCTGCATGGGAAGGTACATCGGAAGCAGGGACACCTCGTGCCCCGCCTTATGAAGAGATGTAACCAGCGTATTGTCACGCATGCAGGCCCCGCAGTGGTAGCTACCCGTGCCTGCGGTGAGAAAGGTGACCTTCATGCAGCGTTACCGGGCCACCTACGCCACGGACTGTGGCACTCGCCCGTGTGCCAATGGTTCCGGCAAGGTCGCGAAATCACTGATGGCCTTCGCCAGCGGACCATAGTCCTTGCCGTCAAGGTCCCCGATCAGGCAGTCGGTTAGCATGGGACGCATGTCTTCATATTTCCGGATCAAATCCCCGAAGCTGAAGTCCTCGTCATAAAAGGCATACACCAGTTTGCGCATTACTTCGATCATCTGGCAGAGCTTCTCGCCATAGCCAGAGAACTGCCCGGCACTGAAGTCGCCGGTTGCAAGGGCGGCATCTACTGCATCCGCTGCCATTTCGCCACTCTTGAGAGCGAGGAATACACCTGAGGAGAAAACCGGGTCGAGGAAGGCAAATGCATCGCCTGCCATCACGAGCCCGTCCGAGGCGCAGTGCTCCCCTCGATAGGAATACTCGCCGGTCACCCAGAATTCGCCGAACTGTTCTCCCTGCGAGAGGTGCTCCTTGATCCAGCAATTTTCCTCAATCTCCCGCTCGTAGATCTCCTTCGGGTCATTCGTGTCCCGGTAGAGATAGTCCCGTTCAGCTACAATTCCTGAGCTGACGATATCATTGCGGAGGGGAATGTTCCAGAACCAGCCGCGCTGGTCCACGTAAGCCACGGTGGTCGCCCCTTCGTCCAGCCCCTCATCACGCTTGGCGCCCTTGAAGAGCGTCCAGATCGCGATTTTATTCAGTTTGGGATCACGACGTCGCCAGCTCTTTTTTCTCAGGAAGAGTGCATCGCGCCCTGTACAGTCTACCGTCACCGGAGCTTCCACCGTATATTCCGATCCATCGTTCCTGCGAGCCACCACCCCGGAGACGTGGTCTCCCTCATAGGTGAATTTGACCACGTGAGTTTCCTCCCTTACCTCTGCTCCCTTTGCTTCTGCGTTACGCAGAAGCATCTCGTCGAAGACAGACCGCTCGACCTGCCAGGTGGTTGCTGCCGGGTGATCAAGGTGCTGGAAAAAATAGAAGGGGTCTGAGATCTGACCTGTCTTGGTCACGAACTGGACACTGTGCTTCTTAACGAAGGCGTGCTCCTCCATCTGCTTGACCACTCCCAACCGTTCGAGGGTGAAGTAACAGAAGGGCATCAAGGACTCCCCTACGTGATAGCGGGGAAACTTCTCCTTCTCGAGGAGGACGACCTTATGGCCTTTCTCGGCAAGCAGGGCCGCCGCGGTAGCGCCGGAGGGACCGCCACCAATCACGATGGCATCACAGGACTGTATTTCTGTTGAAGTGGTCACGATTTGGAGGAATTCGGTATGATTTCGAGAATACGCGCAATACACCCGCCGTCAGCTCCGAGAAGCTGATTAAGACGGCCATAGAACGTTTCGTTCCCTCCGAGCAGGGACAATTTCGGGGGTAGCTGCATACGTGCAACTGAAAAATACCCCAGAGGGTGGCTTTGGTAGCCCAATCCGCTCTGATTTAGGATGCCTCCAAGCGGTTTTTTACCTGAAAGGATGGCCTCCCGCAGGTTCCCGGGCAATCGGTCGATCTCGATCTCAATCAGGCCGAACTCGGCTGCCTTACCCGTCCGACCCCCCCGCAGAACGACCTCGCGGAAGTAATAACCCCCGGCTCGGCCATCCGTAAGCACCTCAAGGGTCATTGCCTCCCCGTGATGCTTCTCAAGGGTAGACGTCATATCTACCTCGTGGACCAAAAGCGCGCGATAGGGTTGCGGGATTGCCACCGGACCACACCACTCAAACGCCGCTGCCACCAGTCCTGCCCTCGACAGGGAGTCACGCATAAATTCTGGAAACGCTGGGTGCTGGCTCTGGTCCACGGAAACCTGGGTTGCGGTCGGACGTGCCAACAGTATCTAGTAGCCTTGGGGATCGAAGAAAAATCCCACCTCGGAAGCGCTCTGCCAAGGGCGCGCCCCAAAAATGGGCGTCACACGATCCGGTCAGTCTTATGGTGTTCGAGGAAGAAGTCGTGCAGAAGGTTGTCAACGCAGAGCAACCCGTCTCGATTCAGATCAATGGTCCCGCCCTCAACCTTCAGAAGACCCTCTTCGGTCAATTCGCTGAGCTGGACGTCGAAACGATCCAGAATATTGACTCTGAATTTCTTGTCGAAGTAGTCGGCCTTCACGTGGCCAAGTTTCATCTGCAGGATGAACTCTCGGATCATACGCTCCTCCTCATTAGTCTGGAAGGCACGCTTGATGGGCCTTCGTCCTGCATCAACCGCCGTCCTGTAGTCGTCAATCTCGGTCAGGTTCTGGTAGTGAACGCCCTGCGCGTGGGAAAAGGAGGCCACTCCCAGTCCCACCAGGTCAGCTCCGCCCCAGAGGGCGTCGCGATAGATAAACCTCGTCTTTGCCGGATTCTTTACGGCGGTGTATCCCGAACTGATCGTGTAACCGTGAGCCTCCAGTTCCGCGAAGGCCTCCTTGACCCAACGCCGCTTGGTTTCCCAGTCCGCTACCGGGGCGACGAGGGCTCCACTCGCTTTCATTTCCCGGTAGATGGTCGTATTGTAGGGGATCTCCATCTGGTAGATGGTAATGCTGTCAGGTCCTAGCTTGAGCACCTGCTCGATGTTCCTCTGCCAGTTTTCCTCGGTCTCCTCCAGCATGCCGGCAATGAGGTCGATGTTGATCTGCGCAAAGTTCTCCGCTCGAGCGCGCTCGTAGGCCCGCCAGACTTCCTTGCTGCGGTGGGCCCTCCCGTTAATCTCAAGAATACGGTCATCGAAATTCTCAATTCCAAGGCTGACCCGTGTCACCCCGATCTGTTTGATGGCAGACAGCTTTCCCGAGGTGAGCGTGCCCGGCTCACACTCGAAGGCAACTTCCTCTGCTTCGTCCCACGGCAGGATCGACTTCATGCAATCGGTAAGCTCGGTCAACTGCTTCGCGGAAAGATACGACGGGGTGCCACCTCCGAAATAAATGAAGTGTGGTTTTCGCCCCTGCAGGAGGGGCTTGGCGGCGAGCATTCGGAACTCGCGCATGGTGCAGTCCAGATATTCCCGGATTTCGCTGGCGTTTTTATCCGTGTAGACCCGGAAATAGCAGAAGTGACACCGTTTGCGGCAGAAGGGAACGTGATGGTAAAGGCCCAGCGGAGTTCCCGGGACAGGCTCCCGTTCAAAGACCTCCAACACTCTCTCGCCTGCCTCTTCCGACCAGAAGGAGAAGGGAGGATAATTCGAAATGAAGTAGTTCCCAGCGCGGGTAGCCTTCTTTTTAGGGGTAACTACGGTTTCGCTCATGGCTGAGTTAGTTTCCTTCGACACAGAAGAGGGTGGCGTCTGAGCCCCCCACCACGATATGCCCGTTGGCGAAAGCAAGATCAGAGCTGAGGCCCTCCCCGAGATCCAGACGCCAGATTTCGCGACCATCTGCTGTATTTAGCGCATAAAGCCTTCCATCCCCCGATCCGAAGACGACCGCATCCTTGAAGACGATCGCTCCACCATCAACACGCGAACCTGTCTTGAAGCGCCAGGCGCGCTTCCCACTTTCCCGGTGGACAGCATGCAGGTGCTTGTCGCGGGAACCGATGAACACCATGTCATCGTTCAGGGCGGGCGCAGCGTAGAAGCCAAAGTCCTTATCCTCATAAATCCACT
>MDTG01185989.1_pt1 | contig 15908 bp, 11 predicted proteins | sample 811421 | NCBI WGS metagenome assembly MDTG01 (sample SAMN05326645, study PRJNA326480) | marine metagenome | isolation source: seawater | place: Pacific Ocean: South East | collected 2011 | reverse complement strand
CTGGGATTGTAGGTAGTTCACTGCTATTAGATGGCTCAAGCATTCAAGTTACCCGGCGTCCAGCTCATCGTGAGTTCTTTTTTTTCCACTATATAGATCTACTTTAGCTTTAAGTTTTTGGCCTGGTCTAAATGTAACGACTCGCCTGGCACTAATCGGAATCTCTTCGCCAGTTTTTGGGTTTCGTCCAGGCCGTTGATTTTTATCTCTTAGATCAAAGTTTCCAAATCCTGACAATTTGACTTGCTGTCCGTTTTCCAATGAGTTGCGTAAACATTCAAAAAAGCCTTCAACAAGGTCTTTTGCCTCTCTCTTGTTTAGTCCAAGCTGGTCGAATAATTTGTCTGCCATTTCTGCCTTTGTAAGCGCCATCATCACTCCCTCAATTGAGCCTCAAAAACATCATGAAGCCTCTTTACTATTAAATCGACAGAATCATCAACTTCTTTATCTGTAAGAGTGCCTACTGATGACTGAAAAATCAAGCCCAACGAAAAACTTTTTTTACTGGGATCAATACCTTGTCCTTTATATACGTCAAATAACTCTAAGTTTTTTAATAAAGGCAAATCTAATCCTTCTATTTCTTTGATAAACATAGCTGCCGTAATTTCCGAGTGAATAACTATCGAAATATCCCGACTAATTGATGGATATTTTGAAATAGGAGTAAAACCCTGGCAAAACTTTGAATCAAATAATGATAAATCAATTTCAAAAAAATAGAGAGGATGATTGATATCATGCAATTTTTTCAAGTTCGGATGAAGGCAACCAATCTTTCCTACACCACGCCCCTGATAATTCACTGCGGCGGATTGACCTGGATGAAAACCGTTGAATTTCATAGCCATGAAATCTAGGGAAATTCCGAAACAATTAGAAAATAAAGAAACTAAATCATTTTTTACATCGAAAAAGTCGGAATCTCTGATTTCCTGACACCAATGTCGCCGGGAAACGCTACCATATCTACATGCCGCTAGCATACTATTTTCAAAGTGTCTTCCATCCTTTTTAAAAAAAACCTTCCCGATTTCAAACAGATTCAACTGTTCAATCTGACGCGATGTATTATGAAGGATAATAGGAAACATACTGGATAAGATTGTCGGTCGCATAATATCCATTTCTTTAGATATTGGATTTTTGAGTTTAATTAATTCCAATTCACTAAAAACTCTGGCGAATTTAGATGAAACAAAGCTATATGAAACTATCTCATTAAATCCGTTAGCCGAAAGCCCAGTTCTAATTTTTCGTTCGCGATCCAAAAGCTTATTATTACCACTTGGACTTAGCTTAATTGATGGCAAGATACTAGGAACTTTGTCGACACCATAAAATCTAATGATTTCTTCCACGATATCCATCTCAATCTCTATGTCAAATCGAAACCTAGGGGTTTTTATCTCCCATAAATCTTCTGAAATAATCTTAATTTTAAATCCAAGATTGATTAATATTTTTTTAATGTCTGCCTCAGGAATATTGATTCCTAAAGTTTTGTTAACTTTAATTGGCCTGAATTTAATCATAGGATTTGGAGGAATATGAATATCTGAGGAAGCAACTTTTCTAAAAATCAACCGTCCACCGCAACATCTGGTAATTAACGATATGGCTTCCTCCAACGCGTCACGGCATAAACTTGGGTCTACTCCTCTTTCAAATCTTGTTGAAGCATCAGTTTGTATATTGAACTTTCGGGCTGTCTTGGCTATTGAAATGGGATTGAAAAAGGCGCTTTCCAAGATCACACTATCGCTTTCCGAAGAAACACAAGATGATAGTCCCCCCATTACCCCAGCCAACGCAACTGCTTCTTTATCATTGGCTATTACTAAACATTCATCATCCAGTACAACCTCCTGTTCATTCAAAAGTTTTAATTTTTCTTCATTTCGAGCTCTCCTAACTTTTATACTCTCACTTGAAGTCTTAATTTCATCAAAAGCATGCAACGGTTGCCCAGTCTTAAGCATCACATAATTGGTGATATCAACCACGGGGTTTATCGATTGGATTCCCGCTCGACGCAGTCTCTCACTTATATTAATTGGCAAAACCACATTATTTTCTATTCCTTCAAGAATTGCTGCCGTATATATAGGGCAGCCTTTCTTGTCTTCTATTTCCAAAGCCAAGCTTCTCTCCGGGCCACTTAAAGCATTAGCTGCTGTGTATTCGGGATTAAACGAAGAGTCGAGAAATGCACACAGTTCTCTTGCAATACCAAATGCCGAGAAACAGTCACCTCGATTAGGAGTCAAGTCAATATCTATAATATTGTCCGGAAGTTTAAGAATATCGTTAATATCGTCGTTAATACTACAGTCTTGAGGTAACAAGATTATTCCTTCAGAGCGTTCCTCAAGTCCTAGATCTTCGGCTGAACATAGAAACCCTTGGCTTGTCACTCCAGCCACATTTTTAGAGACAACTTCATTTTTAAACAACATTGCCCCCACAGGAGCTAATATTGCTTTTGCTCCAGTAAACACATTCTTCGCTCCACATACGACAGAAATATTCCTGTCTCTAGCAGTTTCAACCAAACAGATTTTCAGCTTATCATTTTTTGGGTGAGCTTGGATTTCCTTTATGAAGCAACATGCCAGATTTCTATGGCCATCATTCCTCAAAGGCTCTACGCTATCGACTTCTAATCCAAGCTGAGTCAATACCTCTTCAATGTTAACGGCTTTTAATTTATGTCCTACCAGATCATGCAGCCAAGCTTCGCTTATTTTCATTTACTATCTCAACTACTTAAAATTGATTTAAAAAGTTTAAATCATTCGTAAAAAATTGACGCAAATCTGAAATGCCATGCTCCAACATGCATAGCCTTTCAACACCCATCCCAAAAGCAAAACCACTATATTTTTCATGGTCAATGTTTCCGTTTTCTAAAACTTTAGGATGAACCATTCCACAACCCATTACCTCTAACCAACTATCTAAGCCGAATTTTGATGGCAGTTTAATATCTATCTCTAAAGAAGGCTCTGTAAAAGGAAAATAAGAAGGACGAAACCGCATCTTTAATTTACTATTATTGAAATAAACTTGAAGAAACTGGGTGACCAACCCCTTCAGGTTTGATAAGGTCGCATCCTCGTCGATAAACAAGCCCTCTACCTGATGGAACATTGGGGTGTGAGTTTGATCGTAATCGCATCTATAGACTTTACCTGGAGCAATCATAGCTAAGGGAGGGGTATTCTGTCTCATATAACGAATCTGAACAGGCGACGTATGGGTTCGTAATAATTCACCATTTAATAAATAAAAAGTATCATGCATTGCCCTAGCGGGGTGATGCTCTGAAATATTAAGAGCCTCAAAATTATGAAACTCGTCTTCAATTTCAGGGCCACTTTCACAATGAAAACCCAATCTAGAAAATATGTCTATTATCTTCTCAAGCGTTTGTTGTATTGGGTGAGACGAACCACTTAATCCTGAGCTCCTCTCAGGGAGAGTGACATCTACCGTTCCTTTTCGGATTTGGTCATCGATTAATTTTGAGGTTACCTCCTCAAGCTTAGTCGAAAAAAGATTGTCTATCTCAAATTTAGCCGTATGGATCTCCAAGCCGGCTTGCTTGCGCTCATCGGATGGTAACGAGCCTAGGGTTTTCAAAAGCCGCGTAACAGCCCCTTTTTTTCCAAAATATTTGACTTTTAAATCTTCTATCTCTTTTAAAGTATTTGATTTTTCAAGGTCGGCACGTGCTTCGGAAACAAGATCATTTTTTTTACTCATATCTTAGTTGTTTGCTTGACTGCCTTATCGATAGCCTAACTAGCAAGTGCCAATTTTGCTTCGGATACTAATGTTTCGAACGCTTCTGCATCTCTCACAGCCATATCAGCCAAAATTTTTCTATCTAATATAATTTCTGCTTTTTGCAATCCATGGATTAATTGAGAGTAACTCAAGCCGTTTTGTCTCGCGGCAGCGTTTATACGTGCAATCCAAAGCATTCTAAATTGCCTCTTGCGCTGCTTCCTATCCCTGTAAGCATACTGACCCGCTTTAATGACGGCTTGTTTGGCAACCCTGAATACATTTTTTCTCCTGCCTGAATATCCTTTCGCTAATTTAACGATTTTCTTATGTCTCGCGTGGGCTTGAACACCTCTTTTGACTCTAGCCATTTATTTCACCTTAATTAGTTTTTTATATCGCTGGAAGTAATTTCTTTATTGTTGCGACGTCTGCTTTCGCAATCAGCTCAACTCCTCTTAAATGCCGCTTCCTTTTAGCACTTTTTTTTGTCAGGATATGATTCTTAAAAGACTGACGTCTTTTGATTTTTCCAGATCCCGTTTTAGAGAACCTTTTCGCTGCGCCGCGATTTGTTTTAATTTTTGGCATCTAACTTTTCCATTATTTTTGATTTTTTCTAGGTGCAACTACCATCACCATCTGCCTACCTTCTAGTTTTGGATATTGCTCCACCTGCCCTATATCGTCTAAATCAGCTTCAACCCGTTTAAGCATATCAGATCCTAGCTCCTGATGAGCCATTTCTCTACCTCGAAACCTTAGCGTTACCTTAGCTTTGTCTCCATTCTCAATGAATTTACGGAGACTACGTAATTTGATCTGATAATCGCTTTCGTCTGTTGCAGGCCGAAATTTTATTTCTTTAACCTGAACTTGCTTCTGTTTTTTCTTGGCCGCATGTTTTTTTTTATTTAGCTCAAACAAAAATTTTCCAAAGTTCATGACCCTACAAACCGGAGGGTCGGCAGTTGGAACAATTTCTACCAAATCGAGACCACTATCTTCCGCTTGCCTACGAGCCTCAGAGTTTGAAACAACCCCCAAATTTTTCCCATCCTCATCGATTAGTTGGACGTTCGGAACAGTTATTTCCCCATTTACTTTATTTTTTTTTGTCTCGATTACAATATTCCTCCATAAGACTATGTATTTTCCCTTTTCTGTATTTTTTCTACAAGACTTATTATAAAATTTTGCAGATTTTCTTCTCCAATATCACCTTTAACCCTCTGTCTTATCCGTATAAGACCCTCTTGCTCTTCTTTAGCACCAATAACAAGAATATAAGGTATTTTTTGTAAAGTATGCTCGCGAATTTTAAACCCGATTTTCTCGTTTCTCAAGTCCGTTGTTACCCTTATTGAAGCTTCCATTAGATTTTTAGCTATAGAGGAAGCATATTCATTATTTTTCTGGGTGACACTACATACCACCACTTGATTTGGGGACAACCAAAGAGGGAGTGCCCCGGCAAAATGCTCTATTAAAATTCCTATGAATCGTTCGAGCGAACCAAGGATTGCTCGATGAATCATTACTGGTACTTTTTTATTAGAACCTTCATCGACATAACTAGCTCCCAACCTTTCAGGCATAGAAAAATCTAACTGAATGGTGCCGCATTGCCAAACTCGCTTCAAACAATCCTCAAGTGAAAACTCAATTTTCGGCCCATAAAATGCACCTTCACCAGGTTGAACCAAAAAATTCAATTCTTTAGACTCTAATGCTTGCCGCAACGAGTTTTCAGATTTATCCCAAAGCACGTCACTACCTACCCGTTTTTCAGGTCTAGTTGATAGCGCAACGCTGATATTATGAAAACCGAAATGATGATAAACGTTGAAAGTCAAATCAATTAGACGACCCACTTCCTCCTGGAGTTGCTCTTCTGTACAAAAAACATGAGCATCATCTTGAGTAAATCTCCGCGCTCTCAGTAGACCATGTAATGTTCCACTTGGCTCATTTCTATGTACTGTTCCGAATTCCGCAATTCTAGTTGGTAGATCACGATAACTTTTTAGGCCATTATTAAAAACCTGAATATGCCCTGGACAATTCATTGGCTTGACGGCATATTCACGGTTTTCTGAATAAGTTTGGAAAATCATTTCTTTAAATTTATCCCAATGTCCTGATTTTTCCCACAAACTTCGATCTAACATCTGTGGTGTATGAACTTCTTCGTATCCTTCAAAACATATTTCTCTAACATATCGCTCTACCATTCTAAACAAGGTCCATCCCTTCTGATGCCAGAAGACCATGCCTGCTGCTTCCTCTTGAAAATGAAAAAGATCTAGCGATTTTCCGAGTAATCGATGGTCTCTTTTTTCAGCCTCTTCGATATTTTTCAAATATCCATCGAGTGCTTCCCTAGAATGCCATGCAGTCCCATAAATTCGTTGAAGCATTTTGTTTTTAGAATTACCCCTCCAGTATGCTCCTGCTAGTTTCGTTAATTTAAAATATTTTAAAAATTTTGTATTTGGAACATGAGGCCCCTTGCACATGTCAATGTATTCTTGATGATGATATAGCCCCACTACTTCCTCCGCTGGGATATCATCTAAAATCTCTATCTTGTAATTCTCTGACCTTGCCTCAAATATTTTTCTTGCCTCACTGGCTAAAACAGGCTTTCTCACAACATCATAATTTTGGCTAATCAAAAACTTTATTTTTTTTTCTATTTTTACTAGATCATCGATGCTCAGAGATTCTTCAAACTCTACATCATAGTAAAATCCGTCTTTAATGACCGGACCAATGGCCATCTTTGCACGTGGATAGATTTGCTTGACCGCGTGCCCGACAAGGTGAGCAAAAGAATGGCGAATGATATCTAAACCCTCTTGGTCAGTGCTTTTTATAATCTCAATATCAGCGTCATAATCAAACTCGTAACTCAAGTCCTTGAGTTCTCCATTTATCTTTGCGGCCACAGCTTTTTTTAGCAATGATTTATTCAAAGATTCGGCAATAACACGAGGGGTTGTTACCCCTTCAAAATATTTATTATCCCCATCAGGAAATGTTATCTTCGGCAATTTATTTCCTCACTTATAGTGGTAGGCACGATTGGATTCGAACCAACGACCCCCTGCGTGTCATGCAGGTGCTCTAACCAACTGAGCTACGCGCCTGTACAATTTTATGCCACATGGTACCAAGTTTTGCGAGCAACCTACAATTCCTAAATTTTTTATTATTTTTTCTGTGATAAAATAATATAGAAAACAGGCACAACAAAAAGGGTAAAAATTGTTCCAAATCCTAAGCCAGTCGAAATAATTAACCCAATTTGAAAGCGACTTTCTGCGCCGGGACCAGTAGCAATTAAAAGTGGAATCATCGCAACAATCGTGGCAATAGTTGTCATCAAAATAGGACGTAATCTTAAAAGTGAGGCTTTTTCAATAGCCTCTCTTTTACTCGCTTTCTCTTCCTTTATAACTCGGTTGGCAAACTCCACTATCAAAATACCATTTTTGGTAACCAACCCTATCAATGTAATAAGGCCAACTTGAGTGTAAATATTAAGCGAGACTAATCCTAAAGAGGCGAAAAATAATGCACCAAAAAGCGACAAAGGAACCGAGGTTAATATAATCAACGGATCAACCCAACTTTCAAACTGCGCTGCAAGAACCAGATAAATTACCGTCAAGGACACTAAAAAAGTCACTATTAGCGCACTAGATTGGCTTTTAAACTGGCGCGCCTCTCCGGCATAATCCCAGGATAAACTTTTAAAAGGTGCTGATTTTATATTTTGCTCTAGAATCTCAATCGCTTCCCCCATATTTGAACCAGCGGCAACCACACCCTCAACAATTATTGCGTTCATTTGCTGAAATTGGAGACGCTCACTCGGTTCAACAGTTTCTTTAAAACTCGCAAAAGACGATAATGGTACTAGTGACCCGTTGGTTGAACGAATATAATAATTGTTCAACATATCTTGGTTTTCTCGAAACTTTTGCTCAACTTGGGGTATTACTTTGTAACTACGTCCCTGCTGGCTAAACCTATTAACATAGTTACCGCCCAAGAACGTGCTAAGGTCTAAGCCAAGCGTATCCATATTTATGCCCAACAGACCTGCTTTGCTTCTATCGACCTCAATTTTAATCAAAGGCCTATTAAATTCTATGGACTTTCTTAAAAATAAAAATCTACCGGTCTCGAGGGATGCGCCAATAATATTATCAGCAACTCTATCTAAGGTCTCCTCATCTTCAGGACTTAATATTACAAACTGGATAGGAAGGCCTCGCCCTGGCGTTGGAAGACTCGATCTTGGAAACGCAACAGATTGAACTCCGGTAATTCCAAAGAGCTTGGCCTGGAGTTCCTGTTGCACACTCTTCTGGTCTCTAGAACGCTCGCCAGTACTTGGCATTTTAAATCCGCCAAACATTTGATGTCTGGCATTATCAAACCCAATCACCATAAAACTTTCTTTATATTCTGGAATTGTTTCAAAAGCCTCAATCATCTGATTCGCATAAGTTATATTGTAATCTAAAGTTGCAGTCTGGGGAGATTTGGAAGAAACATATAGAATACTCTGATCTTCTTCGGGAGCTAATTCTGAATTTGCTGTAAAGTAAAATATCAAAAGACCGATTACCGATAGAATACATATCGAAATAATGAAATATGGATTGTTTAAAGAAAAATTTAAAACTTTGCGGTGGATGGTTTTGCAATTAGTAAAGGCAATTAAAATACTATCTGGGAAATTAATTTTTTGTTTTTGTTGGAGATCATCGCGATTAATCAACTTCGAACACAACATTGGGGATAAAGTTAGAGCAATAATACCAGAGATAAATACAGCACTTGCTAACGCAAAAGCGAATTCAGTAAACAACATTCCGACAATCCCCTCCATAAATCCAATAGGCAAATAGACTGCAATCAAAGTAGTTGTCATAGCTATGATTGGTATTACTAACTGTCGGGATCCTATTAACGCAGCCTCCTTGGGATTGCTACCTTGTTCAATTAATCTGCAAACATTTTCCACAACAACAATTGCATCATCCACCACCAATCCAATGGCAAGAACCAGTGCTAGCAACGTAAGTAAATTGGCTGAGAATCCCATCAACAGTACGAAGAAAGCCGAGCCTATTAAACACAGAGGAAGAGTAAGAGCGGGTATTAAGGCGGCTTTTATAGAACCTAAGCTAAGAAAAAGTACGATTAGAACTATAATAACTGCTTCAATAATCGTTTTAAAAACTTCGTTAATAGAATCTTCAATAAATTCACTTGCATCGTAAGGGACAAAGACTTTGATTCCAGAAGGAAGATCAGATTTAATTCTCTCGATTGTTTCTCTTACTTTATTAGATATTTTTATTGGGTTTGAGCCAGGTGTCGGTTTTATTCCGATAAAAAGTGCTGTTTTACCATCGTACCAGGCGGTGGAGTCATAATCATCTGCGCCTAATTCGACTCTCCCTAAATCGCGCAACCTTATTATCGTATCGTCAACTTTTTTAACAACCAGATCACTAAACTCAGAGACAGAAGTCAAATCAGTGGATGCACTGAGATCAATCGCAACAAAGTTTCCTTTCGTCTCACCCGACGTCGATAGAAAATTATTATTCAAAAGTGATATTCGGACTTCATTTGCTGTCACATCATGAGAGACTAGCTTTATTGGATCTAGCCAGACCCGCATCGCATATGTTTTCTTTCCATATATTTCAGCTTTCGCCACACCCTGAATAGCCTGAAATTGAGGTCGAATAACTCGCAACAAGAAGTCTGTCAATTGTGTCGGCTTAAGGTCGCTGCTATAAAAAGCTAGATACATTAAAGCAAGCCTGTTACCTGTTTGCACCTCTATTACGGGATCATCGGCCTCTCGAGGAAGCACATTTCGTCTGCTTGCCACTTTGGCTTGAACTTGTGAAACAGCCTCGGCAGCCGCGAAGTTTAGCTTGAGATAAATTTCAATTACAGAGACACCAGGGCGACTTGTTGCTTTAATATAATCAATCCCAGAAGTCTCGGCTATAACTTGCTGAAGCGGTGTTGTAATAAAACTTTTGACACTCTCACTATCAGCTCCAGGCAAAGACGTGGTCACAGTAATAACCGTGTCTTCAGTTTTAGGATATTGTCGAAGCTCTAGGCTTTCGATTGAACGAAGACCTAGTATTAGTATCAGCAAACTAACAACACCAGATAGTACTGGTTTTTCTATGAATAGATCAGTTAACGATTTCAAATTAGGCTACTCGCTGTTGAGGGTATCTATTCTAGAAACAGACATCCCTTCCCTTAATTTATTCTGACCTGCTGTTACTGCTTCCTCTCCCTCGTTTAGTCCACTCACTATTTCAATTCGTCCTTTAATCCTATCGCCCGTAGAAACAATTTTCTTTTTTAATTTCACTCCATTTTGATGATTATCCAAAACAAATACAGAGTTGCCATAAGGAGTAAAAAATATTGCAGTCTCGGGTAGGGTTAAGACTTGCTGTTTTGATTCTGTGATTGCATTAACCTCGCAATACATTCCAGGTCTTAGGAGCTTTCCTTTGTTGTCTAAAGTAGCTCTTAACGATACGTTTCGAGTGTCTCTTCTTATCAGAGGATCAATTGCTGTGACGTATCCAGTAAACTTATGATCGGGATATGCCGCCACTTTAATCTCAGTGACTAAGCCAATTTTAATTAAATTGATATATTTTTCAGGTAGCGTAAAGTCAATATGAATCGGACTTATATTCGATAGCTGCACGATCGGATCCCCCGGCTGCAAATAAGTTCCAATATTTATTTGTCGTATACCGAGTAATCCATCAAATGGTGCCACGATTGTTTTTAATTGAATTTCATTGCTTTTTGCTTTTACTTTTGCCCTCGCTTGTTTTAGCAGGGCTTCGCTTCTATCTAACTCCGATTTAGAGATCTTCTTTACATTAAACAACTTAGTCATTCTTTCAAACTGTATGCTATGCAATTGCTGGTCGGCTTTCAATCCCTCTAATTCAGCCGTTAGCACCGAAGTGTCTTGTCCAATCAAAGGAGCACCTTTGGAAACTTGTTCACCTGAATTAAAATAAATTTTGTCAACTATGCCAGGCAGAGGTGCAGTAACATTAATACCCTGATCAGCGGAAATTGAGCCCACAGAAATTAATGATCTAGACCAGGATTCGGCTTTTACTTTTTCGATAGAAACCGGCATCGCAGGCCTCGTTTGAGATTGTGCACCAAAAGAAATCGTCAGCTTCTTAGCAACTATCATTAAAATGGGCGCGAGAATTAATAGTACAACTACCACTAATATATAGATTTTGGTTTTTGATAAAAAGCTTGAATAATTCAATGATATACTCTTCTTAGTCTGGCAGTGATAAGAACTGCGTCTTTATAGTTTTAATCTGATCTCTCATTGATGCTGCAGACTCAAATTCAAGGTTCATAGCATGTGTTGTCATTTTTTTCTCTAAATTAGCTATCTCTTTAAACAGTTCATTTTCACTCATTCCCGAGAATTTTCTAACATCTCCTAAAGGGTGACTTTGTTTTTTTCGACTTTTATTCTGTTTTGACGAGGATGCACCTTCCATTATATCTATTACTTTTTTATTTATCCCTCTAGGCTCAATGTTTTGATATTTGTTATGTTCGCTTTGTATTGTTCTCCTCCGCTCGGTCTCTTTGATAGCTTTGGACATTGATAAAGTAATGTTGTCCGCGTATAAAATCGCTCTACCGTTTAAATTTCTAGCTGCTCTTCCAATCGTTTGAATAAGAGAATCTTCAGATCTTAGAAAGCCCTCTTTATCCGCGTCCAAAACTGCTACCAAAGACACCTCAGGGATATCAAGACCTTCCCGCAGCAGGTTGATTCCAATCAAAACATCGAACTCCCCAAGACGTAAATCTCGTATTATTTCAACCCTTTCTACTGTGTCAATATCCGAGTGCAAGTAACGAACCTTAACACCACCCTCTAAGAAATATTCAGTTAGATCTTCAGACATTTTTTTTGTCAAGCAAGTCACAAGAATGCGTTCATTTTTTTGAACCACCTTATTTATTTCGTCCAATAAATCGTCGACTTGATTGACCGCAGGCCTTACGTCAATAATCGGATCTAACAATCCGGTGGGTCTTACCAAGAGTTCTACTACATCACTACCGATATTGTTTTCATAACGCCCTGGTGTTGCAGAAACAAAAACCGTTTGAGGTGCAATCCCCTCAAATTCATCAAATTTTAGAGGCCGATTATCTAAAGCAGAAGGTAGCCTGAATCCATGTTCGACAAGGTTAGTTTTTCTGGACCTGTCACCTCTAAACATTCCGCCTAATTGAGGAATGGTTATGTGACTCTCATCAACAAATAGAATCGAATCATTTGGCAAGTAATCAAATAGGGTAGCCGGAGGTTCACCCGCCTTTCGGCCAGACAAGTGGCGACTGTAATTTTCGATTCCAGAACAGTATCCAATTTCCTGCATCATTTCTAAATCAAATTTAGTGCGTTGCTCTAAACGCTGAGCCTCAAGTAGTTTGCTTGATGAACGTAGTTGATCCAACCTTTCTTTCAATTCAGCTTTAATAGTTTCAATCGCTCTTAAAACAGTTGTTCTCGGTGTTACGTAGTGGCTTTTCGGATAAACCGTGTATCGCGGGAGATTATTAATTTGTTGCCCAGTAAGCGGATCAAATTCACTGATTGCCTCTAACTCGTCGTCAAAAAGTTCTAACCGTATAGCGCTAGCATCTGACTCTGCAGGGAAAATATCAATTACCCCACCTTTTACTCTGTAACAACCTCGCTCAAGCTCAACTTGGTTTCTTCTATATTGAAGCTCTGCGAGTCTTCGCAGGATAGTACGCTGATCTATTACATCCCCCCGACTAACATGAAGGACCATAGAATGATAATCCTCAGGTTCGCCCAAACCATAAATTGATGAAACAGTTGCAACAATTATGGTGTCCCTACGTTCAAGAAGAGCTTTTGTTGCTGATAATCTCATTTGCTCAACATGCGCATTAATAGAAGCATCTTTCTCTATATATGTATCGGACGCTGGAACATATGCCTCGGGCTGATAATAGTCATAGTAAGACACAAAATATTCGATTGCGTTATTCGGAAAAAATCCCTTCAGTTCTCCATACAATTGCGCAGCTAGCGTCTTATTTGGGGCAAGAACTATAGCGGGTCTTTGCAACTGCTGAGCAATATTAGCTATAGCGAAGGTTTTTCCCGATCCTGTGACTCCTAATAAGGTTTGATAGGACAAACCGCGCGACAAACCTGCTACTAGTTTTTCGACTGCTTCTGCCTGACCAGCACCCATTTTAAATTCAGATTCTAAATTCAACTCTTTTTTCATACATATATGGACCTGACTGTATTTTGCCTTTTTTCTTCATTTAATCGATAAAATAATATCATTTTTAATTATACGTTTTGATTCTTTTAAATGTTTCATCATCAGACTTTTAACAAATCATACTATTCGATACAATAGATCTAATTCCCCGGTAGCTCAGTTGGTAGAGCGGGTGACTGTTAATCACTAGGTCGGCGGTTCGAGCCCGTCCCGGGGAGCCACTAATTCAGCTCCTAATTCCCTTACAATTTAATTAATAAGAGTCTAACTTAGTTTCTATTAGTTCCTCGAGAGCAATTATAATTTCCAACTGAATGGGTCGAAATGTTGAATTTTGAAAACTCAGACGCCTTGCACGTAAAATTGAGCGAAATTGCTTAGCTTCTTCAACAGTGCCTTTATCGCCTAACATAAGCCTGAGAAAGGGTAAATCCTGCGCTATCATGACCAATATTTCGTTTGACAGATTGCTACCAGATATTTCCGCGGATAAATAATTTAATAATCTGAGGCACTCTGACTCATCATCTAGTAAAAAATAGAGAATACTATTCTGATACAGAATTAGCATTATGGGTATAAAGTGTTTATCTTTCTTATCATAGATCAATAGCGCTCTTTGATTACTTTGTATAGACTCTTCAAATTGTCCCGCACAGGCTTGAGATGAAGCCAGATTCTCGTACTGCAGCGCTAATCTTTCAGAGTCCGAAGGTAAGTTAGTTTCGAACCAGCTAATAGTCTCTGCTAATAAATCTGATGAAAGATTACAGTTTCCCTTTTTTTTCAAAGCTCTGGCTAAAATAGTTTTTGTGATTTGAAACTCAGGAGCCCGACTATCTAACCCGTTTTCTAGAATTTTTAAGGATTGTTGCAATAACATAATAACTCTTCCAGGTATTTGGTGTGAATCGTATTCAGCCTTTTCTAAGATTATGTTCGCTTTTTGCGCAATATAAAGCCCCAGCTGCCAATTTTCTGTATCTTTTTCATTGCCAGCTATCGAAATCGCTTTATTAACAAAATACTCTGCTTTTTCAAACTTCTCAAAAGCGTCTGATGATTTGGGTTTCAGGTTAATCGAGTTAATATAAGAATGGGCCATCCTGGAATACAATTTCGCTAAGCCGGGGTGGTTTGAACCGAGAATTTTAGTTCTCTCGTCAATTACCTGTCCGAGAAGTTCCCGCTGTTTAATAAACAGATTATCATCCCTCGCTATTCTAGATTTTTCGAGGAGATCGTATGTATTCTCCAAATCAGGCTCCCTGATTGCAAAAAAAACTACCAAAATAAGGTTGATTACGGCAAAGAAGCCTATTATTTTATTCACTATAATTTTTACTCTGTATTAGAACTAAAATACTGTAACAACCAATATTGATTTTTATACGATAGGTTCATTTTATGAATAAAATAACACTTCTGCCAGAAGAAATTGCTAATAAAATAGCAGCGGGCGAAGTCATTGAACGCCCCGCATCAATCGTCAAAGAACTCGTTGAAAATAGTATTGATTCAGGGGCAAAAAAAATAAAAATCGAAATACACAATGCGGGTATAGACGAAATCAGGGTCACTGATGATGGATGTGGAATAACTGAAGAGGACTTGCCTTTATCTATCATGAGGCACGGAACGAGCAAAATACTGAAATTATCCGATTTATCAAATATAAATAGCTTGGGCTTTAGAGGCGAGGCCCTTTCAAGTATCGCAGCTATCTCAGAATTAAAAATAATTACTCGACCCCCAAATCAAAGCTTTGGTTTTAGTCTTACTGTGACAGGTGGCTCTTTAATAAGGCCGATTGAACAGTGCGCCAGCAATAAAGGTTCAATCTTTCAAGTAAAAGACTTGTTTTTCAATACTCCAGCAAGAAAAAAGTTTCTTAAGACTAAGACGATAGAAAACAAGAAAATTAAACTAACGTTCATGAGGCTGGCCTTAGCTCATCCGGAAATAAATTTTCATCTGATCAATGAAGGAAAAACAATCTTCAACCTTAAATCAATACAAGAAAAAGAAGAAGCTTTACGATTTGATCATTTTTGCAACGAAAATTTTTCTAAAGACTCACTTTTTTTTGCTGGTGAGCTTTCTAATATTGCGATTCATGGGTGGTTATCGCGCCCATCCATTGCCGGAGCATCTGGAGACCTACAGCCTAAGTTTGTAAATCGGCGCTTCGTCAAAGATAGAGTAATTGAACAAGCAATAAGACTAGCTTATCGGGATATAATGTTTGGTAAGCGCCTACCTCCGCTTTTGCTTTTTATAAAAATTAATCCAAATGTTATAGATGTTAATGTTCATCCGTCAAAAGAGGAGATAAAGTTTGCGTCCCCTCAAATTATCTCACAATTGGTGGGAAGGGCTTTCCAGAACACCCTGCGCAGAGACACTTTCAGAGCCCAAATCAGTTCAAAGGAATTCAAAATATCACCCAATGTAGACAGCACTGACACGAGTAATCGAGTGACACTAAATAAAACTCAGCATAACTATCAGAATCAATCAATTTCTCAACACAATGGAAACCATAGCATTACAGAAATTGATTTATTCCAAACGGAGAACGCTGATCTCGGTACCGCAATAGGACAAATTCACTCAACTTTTATTTTGGCTCAGAACAATTCGGGAATTGTAATTATAGACATGCATGCAGCTCATGAAAGAATTAATTTTGAGTTACTAAAAGAACAATGGATGGAT
>MDTG01253821.1_pt1 | contig 15909 bp, 14 predicted proteins | sample 811421 | NCBI WGS metagenome assembly MDTG01 (sample SAMN05326645, study PRJNA326480) | marine metagenome | isolation source: seawater | place: Pacific Ocean: South East | collected 2011 | reverse complement strand
GTTTTTTAAATATGCTGGTAGCAGCAAGAGACAATGGAGTTAAACGCTTTGTCTATGCAGCAAGCTCATCAACCTATGGAGATTCAGAATCTATGCCAAAAGTTGAAGATATCATAGGAAAACCCTTATCGCCATATGCTATTACTAAATATGTAAATGAGTTGTATGCAGATATTTTTTCGAAAACATATGGCTTAGAAACGATTGGTCTGAGATACTTTAATGTTTTTGGCAGAAAGCAAGACCCAAATGGAGCTTATGCAGCTGTGATTCCAAAATTTGTCAGCCAATTAATTAGGGGAGAATCTCCTGTGATTAATGGTGATGGAACTTACTCAAGAGATTTCACATATATCGATAATGTTATAGACGCCAATCTATTGAGCCTGGCTATAGCTAATAAAAAAGCAATTAATACTGTCTATAATGTGGCCTTTGGTGATCGTAATACGCTAAATGACTTAGTGAAATACTTGAAAAAGTATTTATCTCAGTTTGATTCCAAAATTTCAAATATTGAGGTTATATACGGCCCAAATAGAGAAGGTGATATTCCACACTCACACGCAAGCATTGATAAAGCAAAAGAACTTATAAACTATAACCCACAGTTTTGCATGCAAAAGGGATTAAATGAAGCTGTGAAATGGTATTGGGAAAATTTATGATAGAAAATATGAAAAAAGATAAAATAGCTATTATTGGTTTGGGTTATGTAGGTTTACCATTGGCAAGATTGTTTGCTACAAAATATGCAGTAGTTGGTTTTGATATCAATGAAGGCAGAGTAGTTGAGTTGATGTCAGGTGTTGATTCGACCTTAGAAGTAGATAACAAAACATTACAATCAGTATTAATTGGTAAAAACTCTGATGGCAATGGACTTTTTTGTACTAATCAGTTAGATAAAATTAAGGATTGTAATTACTATATTGTAACGGTTCCTACACCCGTTGATAAAAACAACAAACCCATTTTAACTCCGCTTATAAAAGCAAGTGAAACAGTTGGCACGGTATTAAAACATGGAGATATTGTAATTTATGAATCTACGGTGTATCCGGGCTGTACAGAAGAAGATTGTGTGCCAGTTCTAGAAAAAATTTCTGGCTTAAAATTTAATAAAGATTTTTATGCCGGCTACTCCCCTGAAAGAATGAATCCAGGAGATAAAGAGCATACAGTTGAAAAGATACTGAAGGTTACATCTGGATCAACAACTGAAGTTGGAGAAAAGGTAAATAATTTATACAAAACGGTAATTACTGCAGGAACGCATTTAGCACCCACAATAAAAGTTGCAGAGGCCTCAAAAGTAATTGAAAACTCTCAACGAGATATCAATATTGCTTTTGTAAACGAACTGGCAAAAATATTCAATTTAATGGATATTAATACACATGATGTATTGGAAGCAGCAGGAACAAAATGGAACTTTCTTCCTTTTAAGCCGGGATTGGTTGGTGGTCATTGTATTGGGGTGGATCCTTATTATTTGGCTCAAAAAGCTCAAGAATATGGCTATAATCCTGAGATTATTTTAGCTGGTCGACGATTAAATGATGGAATGGGAGATTATGTGGCTTCGCAAGTTGTTAAATGTATGATTAAAAAGAACATTCCAGTCAATGGATCCAAAGTTCTGATTTTAGGCATTACATTTAAAGAAAATTGTCCAGATGTTAGAAATACAAAAGCTGTAGATCTTATAAAAGCATTAAAAGAATATGGTACTGATATTACAATTTATGACCCTTGGGCAGATATCAAAGTGGTTGAAAATGAGTATGGCTTAAGTCCTTTAAGAATATTACCAAAGGATAAATTTGATGCGATTGTTTTAGCAGTTGCTCATAATAAATTTAAAGAAATTGATTTTTCTATGTTTAAAAACGACAAATCGGTGATTTATGATGTAAAAAATCTTCTCTCAGAAAAAATCAGTGACAATACATTATAAAAAAACATTAATAAATTGTTTGATAAGCCTTACTTTGAAATTGTTAGATATGATATTAAAGAACCAAACATTAAACCCAGCAAAGCTATTTTAATAACTTCTATTCAAAAGGGTTTGAAAAAAAAAGTAAACTCGTATTGGTTGAATTTTCAACTTAACCAAAGTAGAATATGAAAGCAACTTTTCCTGAAAATGAAAAATTAGGTTCTTTGGTTAAGATTGGAGCTATTTGGAGTCTATTATTAATTATTGGTAGGCAACTTATTAGTTTATTGGGCACTTCTGTTTTGTCGAGAATTTTGACTCCAGAAGATTATGGTTTAATAGGAATGGTAACTACTGTTACTGCGTTGTTTATGGTTTTTTCAGATTTAGGATTAACGACCACTGTTATTCAGAAAAGAAATATTAGCAATCAGCAATTACATAATTTATATTGGATAAATATATTTTTTGGTTTATTATTATGGCTTTTAATAGCTATATTTTCTCCTTATATAGCTAGTTTTTATGGTAGAAACGAGTTAATATTAGTTTCTATAATATCTGGATCTATATTTTTTATTTCAGCGTTAAGTGCTCAACCTTTAGCCATTTTAAGAAAAAGAATAGATGCTAAGGAGATAACTAGGATCGAATTAATTTCACTTCTTACAGGTGTTAGTTTTGGTATTTTATCTGCTTTTGTTGGATTGGGTTATTGGTCTCTTGTCATACAAACTTTAGCTAGAGAAATAATTAAAACAAGCTTAGTTTTATATAAATATAACTATAGGCCAGGAAAGTTAAAATTAGATAGAAGCACTTTGCCCTTGATATATTTTGGTTTGTCTCTGACTGTCAACGGTATGATTATTTACTTTTCTAGAAATTTAGATAGTGTACTTATTGGTAAGTATTGGGGAGCTTTTGAACTAGGAAATTACAATAGAGCATATTTCTTAATGTTGTTACCAAGTATGTTAGCAAATGGCGTGGCATCAAATTTAATGGTCCCTGCATTATCTGCTGTCAGTAATAACGTAATTATTTTTGGTTCTTCTTATCGTAAAGCATTATTTATGGTATGTTTAATAGGTTGCCCTATTAGTTTAGGTTTAGGTTTAACTGCCTACGAGTCTGTAAATTTCATCTATGGTGACGGATGGGATAAGGTGGTAATTTTGATCCAATATCTCACTCTGGCTTCATTTACGCAACCAATTTATAATACCACAGGATGGTTATTTACAGCCTCAGGTAATGCAAAAAAATACTTATATAATACTTTTTTTAATGTAATTGTATTGGGTACAGGTTTTTTTTATTTTATTCCAAAAAGTATTGAATATTCAGCCATAGCATACAGTCTTATAGCTTCTTTTCCTGTATTATTTTTTTCAATCTACTACGCTCATAAAGTTTGTTTTATATCTTTAAAAGCCTCAATTGTAGTTATTTCACCAATAATAATTTCTAGTATTATTATGTTAGTTATTGTTACTTTGATTAACAATTATTTTTCTTTTCATAATTTGATTTTTGCTTTATTAGTAAAGGTTGGTATTGGTTCATTTTCATATCTATTAGGATTATCAATCTTTTTACCAAAAGATAAAAAAGACTTTATAATCAAACAATTTAAATTTAAAAAATGAACTATTTATTAATCGATAATCCTGTTGGAGAAGATAAAGGATTCAACGTTGGAGATGATATACAAGTTGTTGCTGCAAGAAGGTTTTATAATAGCTTTAAGTATATAAATAAATATAAATTAGCTTATTACAATGGAGAGCCTTCTAAAATTATAATGAATGGATGGTTTTGTCATGCAGATATGGCTTGGCCTCCTTCAGATGATTTAATACCAAAATATATAAGTTTTCATATTAACTCGGCTGCAGAACAAAGATTATTGAATGAGAATGGGATAAATTATTTAAAAGCACATGAGCCAATTGGTTGTAGAGATGTCACCACTTTAGCAATGTTAAAAAAAAATAATATTTCAGCTTATTACTCTGCTTGTATAACACTTACTTTGCAAAGGTCAAATTTTACTCAAAATAAAAACAGGAAAGGTGTTGTAATTAATGATATTAGTTATAAACAAACAAGATATTTACACAAGAATATTATTAAGTTTTTTCTTAAAGGTGACTTTAAAAGATTAAGAAAATACAGAAAAAATAATAAACTAATTAAAAATTTTGTTTTGAGAAGCTTTGATAAAAACAATATATCTTATACAAAACACTCATTGCCTTTAAATTTTGATAACAGAGACTTGAGATATAAAACTGCCGAAAACTTATTAAAACAATATGCTGATGCTGAATTGGTAATTACTTCAAGAATACATTGCGCCTTACCATGTTTAGCTCTTGGAACACCTGTGATTTTTATTGACGATTCTTTATCTCATACCTCTGAGAGGAGCAGGTTAGATGGGCTTATTGATCTTTTCCATATAATTAGAATTGAAGAAAATAAATTAATAATACCTGAAGAAATAACTAAATTAGACTCATTAAAATCTTTGAGAAATAAAAGTACTTTTGAAGAATTTAGAGATTTAATAACAAGTAATCTAAGTAACTTTTAAATTTATTTTATATGTTCATTTACAATAAATTAAAGTGGTTAGGTAAATCTAAAGTATTAGTTTTTTTGGGTTCAATTTCTTATCCGCTATATCTTATTCATTCTAGATTAGGTTTTTCAGTAATATACAATTTGGATAAGTTTAATTTCCGTCATAATTTTTCCATATTTTTCTATGTTTTCATTGCATTTTTAATTCAGTATAAAATTGAGAGTAGATTTAGAAAATTAATTAATCAAAAAATAGATTATGCACATAGCCTATTTAAGCGCAGAATATCCTGATAAAAATTTGCCTTCGTCTGGTGGTATAGGTTCTTTTGTAAAAACTATGGCAGATTCATTGGTAGCTAATGGCCACAAAGTAACTGTTTTCTTGTGTCTACAAACCAAAGATAAAGTTTGGAAAGATGGTGAAACTACAATAATCTCTATTAAACGAAATAGCCTGCCAAAAGTAAATGCAATTATAGATAGGTTTCTCATTGCCAGAATGTTGAGGAAATATGCTAGGACAAGTAAAATAGACTTAATAGAAGCGCCAGATTGGGAGGGCTTACATGCATTCTTAAATTTAAATATTCCTATTGTTACGAGAATTCACGGTTCTGTGAGTTACTTTAACAAAATACAAGACGTTAAAATACCGAAGAGTTTATTTTGGTTTGAGAAAAAGGCTTTACAATTATCAAATAGTATTGTAGCCGTTAGTGATTTTTCGGGAAGATATACAAATGAAGTTTTTGATTTAAAACTGAACTATAATGTGATATATAATGGTGTGAACGTTGATACTTTTTCACCCTCAAAGACTACTTTATCTAATAATACAATATTATATTTTGGCACCCTGGCAAGTAAGAAAGGCGTTATAGAGTTGGCTCATATTTTTAATGAGTTAATAAAAATTAATCCCACTCCTAAATTAATTTTAATTGGTAAAGATGCTTTCGACCAACAAGAGAAAAAATCTACGTGGGAATTAATGCAAAAATCTTTTACCAACAAAGCTATTAAAAAAGTTGTTTATAAAGGAACAGTTCCATATTCAGAAATGAGTAAACATATTTCTGAGGCTACGGTATGTGTATTTCCTTCTTTTGCAGAAGCTTTTCCCATTTCATGGCTTGAGGCGATGGCTAAAGAAAAGAGTATTGTAGCTTCTAATATTGGTTGGGCAAAAGAATCTATAGACAACAACGTTTCAGGATTTTTAGTTAATCCAACAGAACATAAAGTTTTTGCTAACAAAATTAACGAGCTGCTACTAGATGAATCTTTGAGAAGCACTATATCTAAAAACGCACGTATTCGCGTTAAAAGTCTTTTTAATCAAGATGAATTAATTAGTCGAAATTTAGTTCACTATCAATCTCTTTTAAAATGCTAAACAAGAAAGTATTAGTCATTACACCTTTTTTTGCACCAGAAACTCATGCTGCAGTTTTTAGAGCTCATAAATTGGTTAAGTATTTAAAAAAATTTGGTTGGGAGCCAATAGTTCTTACTGTAGACGTTAATTATGTTTATAATGAAGACATAAATCTTTTAAAGGAATTAGAAGGTATACCTATTTATAGAGCTAGATATATAGAACCAAGTATAAGAGGTTTAAAAATGGCTCTAGGGGGTGAAGATAGGACTTACAAAACTTTAAAAGGTCAGGGTGCTTATGATAATTTAATTGACACTAATGCTAGTGAATCTAATAATAAGCCCCAAAAGGAGACACTTTCTTCACGTATATATAAATATCTTTTAGATAATTATTTAAATACCCCGGATCGTTTTTGGACTTGGGAAGTGAGCGCTGTTAAACTAGGTACTAGGATTATCAAAGACCATAATATTGGTACTATTTATACCACTTGTTTACCTTTTACAACTAACAAAATAGGTCTGAGGCTAAAAAAGCAAACTGGGGTTAATTGGGTAGCAGATTTTAGAGATCCAATAACATATGCTAAGCGCATGTATTCTCATGTAGATAGAATATTTTTAAAACAAAAGAAAATACAAGATTTAACTTTTGAATTTGCCGACGCAGTAACAGGACTATCATCAGCCTACAGCCTTATATTTCATGATCAATATTCTGGTAAATACAGTGATAAATTTGCTTTTATACCAACCGGTTTAGATGATGATTATTTACCAGAAGTAACAGAAACTAATGATGAGCTTAACGAAATAACCTTTGTAGGGGAATATTTAGAAGAATATGAAGATTTTTTCTTTAAAATTTTTAAAAAGGCTATTATTGGCTTAGAGGAAAGTAAAGTTCCTAAAATAAACATTGTTGGTAATATACTCATTAACAAGCAGACTGCTTTAAAGTATATAACTCCTTTAAACTTACTAGGCTATGTACAGTTTTTTCCGTTTGTTCCTCAAAAAGAGTTGTATAGAATGCTTTCTAAATCTAGGTTTGTAATATTATTAAGTGGGAATACATCTTTATGGTGGACCAACTTTGCCAAGTTAGTAGATTATATTGCTTTAAAAAAGAAGGTGTTAGCTTTTGTACCAGATATTAGTGAAGCACGAAGCGAGTTAAATAAAGCTGGTCTTGGTGTTTTTATTTCTAATGATATTGTTGGTGAAAACAAACTAAGAGAATTATTTAAAAGTAGTATTAAGGAAGAAAGATTTATAAACACAGAATATTGTGAAAAATATTTAGCCTCTAGTCAAACCAAATCTTTCATTGAAATTTTCGAAAATATACAGAAATAATGAACGGAATTACAGTAATAATACCAACCTTAAATAGAAGCGATTTTTTAATTAATACTTTAAAAGATTTAGTTAAACATGAATGTGATTTTCCATTTGAAATTCTTGTAGTAGACCAATCTAAAGTAGAAGATAAAGAGGTTGTTGAATTTGCAAAAGAATATAACACAATAAAGTATCATTACATAACAACTTTTAGAGGACTTCCCGAAGCCAGAAACTATGGAGCTTCAGTTGCAAAATATGATTTTTTACTTTATTTGGATGACGATATTAGTTGTAACCCTAATTTGCTAACTGAACACTATAAAGCCCTTTTAATTGAAGATGTAGGAATTGTTGCTGGTGGTATAACTGAGAAAAACAAACCTAATATTGGTGAAAAAGTTGGTCATTTTATAAAATGGTCTGCAACTCCATTAAGAGTCTTTCATATTAATAAAAATAAAGAGGTTTTACATGCAGGAGGAAGTAATTTTTCTGTCAAAAAAAATATTTTTTATCTTGTTTTTGGAGTTGACGAAAATTTAACCAAAGGAGCTGCTTTATATGAAGAAACTGATTTTAGTTTTAGAGTTAAAAATTTAGGTTATAAAGTTTATTTTAATTACAATGCTCACGTTTTTCACTTAGCAGCAGATACCGGTGGTTGTAGAGTGCCAGATATTGTAAAGTATATAAAATCATTATCAAGAAATCGGTCTATAATAATTGGACGTCATTTGCCTTGGTATTTCAAAATTTCTGCGCACTTGTATTTGTTACGTTTAGTGATTTCTTATATGATTACCTACAGAAAAATTGAGGTTATTAAAAGTTACTACAACGGAGTTTTGGAAGGTAATAAAGTAGCAAAACAAACTCCATTAAATTCTTTCATTTAAGATGAGTCCCAATAGGTTATTGCTATTAACTTATGATTTCCCTCCTTCTACGGGAGGCATATCAAGATTGTGTTATGAAATCGTAAAAGGCTCACACCATAAATACTCAGAAATTACTGTATTAGCGCCAAATGTAAAGCATGTAGTTGATACCTATGATGATTTAAAATGTAATATTGTAAGATTGCCTAAACAACGTATTTTAAGAGAATTATTTGTGATTATGTATCTTTTAAAAATTAGGCATAAAAGATATTATAATGTCTTGTGTGGTGTTTGGCATCCTGAGGCTTTGTTGGCAATTATCTCAGGATTTAAAAATATTTTTATATTAGGGCACGGTACAGAATTTTTGTCCGGGAAATCGAAGTTTAGAGCTAATTTTTGGTTACCCATATATTGTAAATGGGTGCTAGGTAGAGTCAAAAAAATAATAACAAATAGTAGTTATACTCTAGGGCTAGTTAATTCTATAAATAGTATTGCATTAGCAGAATCACTTCCTCTGGCTGTTAATGAAGACTATTTTAAGCCAATTAAAAATAAGAAGATGTGTTCCAAAATTAAAATCAGTACTGTTTCTAGAGTTTGTAAGTTTAAAGGTCATGATTTTATTTTAAATACTTTAGAAAAATTACCTGAGTCTATTAGAAAAAATATAGAATGGCATGTTGCTGGAACCGGTCCTTATCTTGATGAATTAAAATTGTTGGTTGAAAACTCTAATATCGATAAACAGATTTTTATTCATGGATTTGTTCCTGATGATAAATTATCAAAATTTTATAATAATTCAGATGTTTTTATTTTGGCCACACGAGAAGCGCAAAAAAGCACACAGGTAGAAGGTTTTGGTTTGGTGTTTTTAGAAGCACAAGCCTGTGGTGTCCCTGTTGTAGGAACTCGTACGGGGGGTATCCCTTGTGCTATAAGGCATAATAATGGAGGGTGGCTTATTAATCAAGACGATGAAGAGGCTCTAGTTAAATTATTGACTTCTTTTGTTAATGATAAATTCATACTCAAAGAACAAGGTGATAAAGCGAGAGATAGAGTGCTTAAAGAAGCTACTTATAAATTATATTGTAAGAATTTGTATAATAAAATGGATATAAAATGATTCCTGTAGAATATTATGTAACCATTTATTATTTTCTTTTATCTATTATTTTAATTTTTAGTACAATACCTATTTTCTTTGGAAAAAAACTGAGCAAAGTTAATTTTTCAATAAGCAACATTTTATTAATTATGTTACCAATACTATTTATTGGACTTCGAGATCCATATGGTTCTTGGCTTTTTTTGGGAGATACTCACTCTTATACTATCACTTTCTACGATATTAAAAATAATAGTTTTGAAATCACAAAAGATCCTTTATTTTATTCATTAATGTATTTTTTCTCATTGATTTCCAATGTAGAAGTGTTTTATTTATTTTGTTCCATTTGTTATGTTTTATTACCTTTTTATCTATTCAGAAATATAGAAAAAAAATATGTTTTTATATTAACAGCATTGCATATTTGCTCTTTTTCTTTCTGGGGTTTTGGTGCAAATGGTTTAAGAAACGGACTAGCTGTTGCATTATTTCTATACGGTTTAAAATTCTTAAATAAGAAACCAATTTATTTCTACATTTTAGCTTTATTATCAACTCAATTACATGCTTCGCTTTTTTTACCTTTAATTGCGTTTAGTCTCTCATTTTTTTATAAAAACACTAAATTTTATCTAAATTTTTGGCTTATATCAATAATTATATCTTTTTTTTATGGTAAAAAAATACAATCAACACTTGAATTTTATTTTAGTTTATTTGGTTTTAAAGACGACAGGGTAAATGTATATTCTATAGAAAATAATTTAATTGAAACTTTTCAAACAACCATTTTTAGATTAGATTTTGTAATATATAGTGCTTTACCAGTTTTATTGGGATATTTATTAATATTTAAACACAAATATTTTAATCAATTTTACACCAGAATTTTTAATTCATACCTTTTGTTAAATGGTGTTTGGATTTTGTTAATGTATAGACCTTTTACCAATAGGCTTGCATACTTGTCATGGTTTTTAATTCCTATTTTAATTTATCCCTTATTAAAGAAGAATTTTTTTAAAAACCAAAGTATTCACATAGTTAGTTATCTTTTAATAAATTTAGCTTTAACACTTTTTTTATTTTTTAAATAGTTTATGTTCTTAACAATTTACACACCAACTTTTAATAGGGCAAATACCTTAGATCGCTTATATAAAAGTCTATTGCGACAAACTAACAAAAATTTTGTTTGGTTAGTAATTGATGATGGATCAACAGATGAAACAAGAAGAATAGTATCAAATTACATTATAGAGGATAAAATTAAGATAAAATACTATTATCAAGAAAATAGAGGAAAAATGGAGGCTGTAAATTATGCACATAGCCTAATCAACACTGATTTAAATACATGCCTAGATTCAGATGATTTTTTTGTTGATAATGCAGTTGAAATTATATATGAGAAATGGCTTTTTATTAAAGACGACATCAAGTTAGCAGGTATGGTAGGTCTTGATTGTTATCATGATGGTGCTATTGTTGGTGATGTATTTCCTGAAGGTTATGAGGTATCTAAATTTTCAGATTTTTTTGAAAAAAAAGTTAAAGGAGATAAAAAATTTATTTACAAGACAAGTGTAGTAAAAAAATATCCTAAATATCCGTCCTTTGATAATGAAAAGTTTCCTGCGGATGGTTATTTATATAGGTTAATTGATAAGGATTATGATCTCTACTTGTTTAATGAAGTTTTATGTGTTGTGGAATATTTAGATGATGGTTTGTCCAAAGGCACTTATAAACGTTATAAAGATAATCCTAATTCGTACAGATTTTATAGAGCAGAAAGAATCAGTCTAGCTAATAATTTTGTTGAAAAATTTAAACATGGAATTCATTATGTGAGCAGTTCTATTTTTGCTTTTAAATCAATTTTTCTTAAAAAAAACTACTTTGTCATTCTAATCTCCATAATTCCGGGCCTTTTATTAAATTTACTAATCAGATTTAAAACTAGAAAATGGAAATAACATCAGGTCGCTATAAGTTTGACAAATACTCTAAAATTATCAATATTTTAGTTAAAATATTTAGTGTTTTTGGGAAACAGTTTAATTATAAACTTTTGTGTTTATTTAGAAATACTTGGGGGAGTTTTGGTTTGTTATTTAGGTATATTTTTTTAAAAAATTGTGCTCTAAAAGTTGGGAAAAATATTGGAATTAAACAAGGTGTTTATTTTTTTAATGTAAATAATTTGATTTTAGGAGATAATGTAATGATTAATCAAATGAGTTATGTTGAGGCAGCAGGAGGAATTGAGATTGGTAATAATGTAGCAATTGCTCATTCTTGTACTTTGGTTTCTAGTGATCATTCATGGGATTCCAAATCAACGCCAATCCAATATAACAAGATTAAATTGTCAAAAATAAAAATTAATGATGATGTATGGATTGGTTGTGGTGTGAGAGTTTTAGGAGGAGCTAACATAGGAAATAGAGTTGTTGTAGCAGCTGGCTCAGTTGTAAATAGAAATTTAGATAACTTTTCTTTGTACGCTGGTGTGCCTTGTAAAAAAATTAAAAATATTTAACTGTGTGTGGAATAAACGGATTTGTAAGTTTTCGTTACAATGAAATTATTAAATATATGAATAATAAAATTATTCATAGAGGGCCAGATGATGATGGAGAATTTTATGAAAAAATAGGTGTTAATTATATTGAAATGGGAATGCGAAGGCTTTCTATTATTGATTTAAAATCTGGAAAGCAACCTATTACTTCCAATAACAACGATTTAGTAATTGTATTTAATGGTGAAATTTACAATTATCAAAAACTAAGACAAGAATTAATTGAAAGTTTTGATATTGAATTCAAGACATCTTCTGATACAGAAGTTATTTTAAAGATGTATGAGTTTTATGGTGTGAAATCTTTTTCTAAACTTGATGGGATGTTTGCTTTTTCTATTTTAGATAAAACAAAAGGTAAAATTTTTATTGCTCGAGATTTTTTTGGTGAAAAGCCATTATACTATTCAAAAACATCTGAATCTTTTTTATGGGGATCTGAACTAAAATCTTTAATGCTTAATTACGAACAAAAACCACCCATATGCAAAAGCGCATTAAGCCTCTATTTTCAATTAACTTACATACCTGCACCACATACTATATACGAAGGCATATACAAATTACTACCTAATCATTATTTAGAAATAGATATTGAAACTCTAGAATATAATATTAATAAAATATCTAGAGATAATGTGGTTTTAAATAAAAATATAGATTTCAAAACAGCCAAGCATATCACTCATGATTTGGTAAATGAAACTGTAAATTCAAGATCTGTATCAGATGTGCCCATTGGTACTTTTTTATCTGGTGGTGTGGATTCATCAATAGTGTCTTTATGTCTGTCCAAGGATTTTGATACTAAGATTAATACTTTTTCAATGGGTTTTGATAAAAAGGCATTTGATGAGACAGATAAGTCCCGATTGGTTTCTAAGATAATAAATAGTAATCACCACGAATTTATAATCAATTCCAAATCCCTTGAGGAGGACATAGATAAAGTAATTTTGAATTATGATGAGCCTTTTGCTGACTCCTCTGCTTTACCCACCTATATGGTTTCAAAACTAACTGCAAAACATTTAAAAGTTGTTTTAACAGGAGATGGAGGAGATGAAGTTTTTGGGGGATATAATAAATATTACATGGGTAAGTTAAATAATTCTTACACTAGTATTGTACCTAAATTTTTACATGATAAATCACTTAGTTTTGTAAAGGCTTTAGTTAAGAATAAAGATGATAGCAGAGGAAAAAGATATAAACTAAGACGTTTATTGGAATCTATTAATTACGATGGTAATTTTTATAAAAATATCATATCGTTAGCTTTTCAACATTATGAACTCCCAAGTTTATTGAAACAATATAATAATTCTTTAGATTTTTTATTTTCGGAAAAAAATAACAAATCTGTTAATGATTTTAGAAATATAGATAAAATTATTTCTCTTGAAGGCGATATGCTTGTTAAAGTAGATCGTGCGAGTATGCTAGCTTCATTAGAGTGTAGATCTCCATTTCTAAATAAAAAATTATGGGAATTTACAAACTCATTGCCTGATGAATTCCTAATAAAAGGATGGAATAAAAAATACATATTAAAACAAGCTTTTAAGAAATATTTTCCAGATCGATTTTTAGAAAAGTCAAAACAGGGTTTCGCAATTCCAGTTGGAGATTGGTTAAGAACAATTTTAAAATCAGAGCTTCAGGATTTTGTTAATTTAAAATTTATTAGAGAACAAAATATTTTTAATGAAGATTATATTGTTCCCTTAGTAAATAATCATCTTAATTCAAAAGACGATAATTCGTTTAGAGTTTGGTCTTTTTATTGTTTTCAAAAATGGTATGTAAAAACCTATTTAAGTTTGTAGATGCGTATTGTAATTTCTATAAATACATCTTGGAATATTTATAATTTTAGACTTAATCTCATCAAAGCACTGCAAAATGAGGGGCATGAGGTCATTGCTGTGGCACCAAAAGACGATTATGTTTCAAAATTAGAAAACATTAATGTAAAATGCTATAATTTAAAAATTAATTCTAAAGGGACTAACCCAATCGATGATATTAATTTGATTTATCAATATTATAAACTATTTAAGGATTTAAAGCCTGATTGCATATTATCATATACAATTAAACCTAATATTTACGGAAATTTTGCAGCTCATTTATTAAACGTTCCTACTATTAATAATATAAGTGGTTTGGGTACTTTATTTATTAAAAAATCCATGGCTACACATATTAGTAAAATTCTATATAGATTAAGTTTGTCATCTAGTTATCATGTGTTTTTTCAAAATAATGATGATAAATTATTATTTACTAGCAACAAATTAGTCTCTGATAAAATTGCTTCAGTTATACCAGGCTCAGGAGTAGATGTCAAAAAATTTAATTTTAATAGAATTCAAAATAAAGCGAATAAATTTTTATTTGTTGGACGTCTAATAGCAGATAAAGGGGTCTTTGAATATCTGGACGCAGCGGTTTCAGTTCTAAAGAAATATCCAAATAAAGAGTTTTTATTAATTGGCGAGTTAGGCTACAATAATAAAACTGCTATATCTAAAAAAAAATTAGAAAATTATATTAATAATTATTCCCAAATAAAGTATTTAGTTAAAACAGATAATATTGTTGGTTTATTAAGATCTATTGATGTAATGGTTTTGCCCTCTTACAGAGAAGGACTATCAAAGTCACTGATTGAAGCAGCATCAATGAAATTGCCAATAATAACTACTAATGTGCCAGGTTGTAGGGATGTTGTTGTTGATATGTTTAATGGATTTTTGTGTGAAGTAAAATCAAAACATTCTTTAGAAAAAGCAATACAAAGTATGATCAGTTTAACCGAAAACGAAAGATTAGAGTATGGTATCAATGGAAGAGAAAAAGTTACAAATGAATTTTCTGCAGAAATTATAAATAAAATTTATATTGATAAAATAAATAAAATTATAAGATCTTAAATTTTACATAATGCTATTCCATCAAAATTTAGTAAAAAAAGTCCGTAAAAAATCTAAAAGTGCACTTTCTAAAAAAGAAGGATCTCCTACCAAAAAAAGTTGTAAATAATTTATAATAAAGTATTGGATGGTCTACTTATAAATCAATATAAATTAATAAAATCAGAGAGGATTATACTCTTTTTAATTCTGTTTGATTATATTTTTCCTAATATAATATCTGTACTGGATAAGTTTACTATTGAAAAATTAAAAAAATATATAAGAATTATGTTTAGATACCTTGATTTTAATAAATAATATTTTGAACGTGAATTATAAAGAAACCCTTTACCTGATTGCAAGATGTTTGACTATTTCTCTAGAAGAAAAAAACAGAAGCGAAATAGAAAAGCAATTAAAATCAATGACAATAGATTGGGATGCAGTGGTAAAAGTAAGTACCAGTCATCATGTCTTTTCAGCGATTTACTGTAATTTTAAAAGAGCTAATTTTTTAAAATACCTTCCAGCTGATTTGGTTGATTATATGAAACATATAACCGATTTAAATAGAGAAAGAAACAAACAAATAATTTCGCAAGTACAAGAGATAAATTCACTATTATTAAACAAAAATATTACTCCAATATTTTTAAAAGGAACAGGAAACCTTTTAGAAGGACTGTATGATGATATTGGGGAACGAATGGTTGGAGATATTGATTTTTTACTATCTAAAAAGGATTCTTTAAGGGCATTTGAAATCTTAAAAAACAATAATTACTACACTCTTGAACCTCTTTTAAATAATCCTCCTGATCACAGGCATTTTCCAAGATTAGTTAAACAAGAAAATATAGCAGCAGTTGAAATTCATAAAGAGTTAACCATAGAAAAATACACTGATGAATTTAATTTTAGTTTTATTTATGAGAATACTCAGATTGTAAATAATTTTAAAGTATTGAGCTTCGAGAATCAATTGTCACTTTCCATAATCTCCAGTCAGATTAATGATTATGGATTTGATCTTAAAGTTTTTTCATTAAGAAATGCCTATGACGTTTTTCTATTGTCCAAAAAAACTCATACCAAAAAGGCCATTTCTAAATTTAATAAGTTGAAGAACC
>MDTG01416834.1_pt1 | contig 15912 bp, 14 predicted proteins | sample 811421 | NCBI WGS metagenome assembly MDTG01 (sample SAMN05326645, study PRJNA326480) | marine metagenome | isolation source: seawater | place: Pacific Ocean: South East | collected 2011 | reverse complement strand
GGCAACTGGATGCGCATCCTCGCCAAGGAACTGGGACCGGACGGCATCACCGTGAACAACATCCTGCCGGGGTTCGTCGGAACCGAACGATTGGACTCGTTGATGGCGGGCCGGGCCGAACGCGACGGCGTCACCGCCGCCGACGTCGAGGCCACATGGAAGTCGACCATTCCTGCCGGCCGATTCGCCGATCCGTCCGAAATCGGTTCGGTCTGCGCGTTTCTCGCTTCGGAGGCCGCGGCCTACGTCAGTGGAGTCAATCTTCCCGTGGATGGAGCGCGGATCGCCGCGAACTGACGATGCAGGATGTGCTGAACACGATCAACGGACGTCAGGTTCCGCCGGCGGCGGATCGATGGATCGAGAACATCGAGCCCGCGACCGGCCTCAAGCTCTGTCGAGTTCCCGACAGCGATGCAGTGGACGTGCAGCGAGCGTACGAGTCCGCAGTCGATGCGTTTCCGGGCTGGTCCGGGTTGGACGGCGCGGCCAGGGGCAGGCATCTGCACCGACTGGCCGATGCGGTCGAGGCCGAACTCGAACAACTGGCCAGACTTGAATCGATGGACAATGGAAAGCCGATCGGTCTTTCCCGATCGGTCGATATTCCGCGTGCGGTCGAGAATCTGCGTTTCTTCGCTGATGCGGCGGCCACCGATCGGACCGAGGTGTTCCAGACCGGTGACCGGGCGAGAAATCTCGTGCATCGCGATCCGATCGGCGTCGTCGGGCTGATCTCGCCGTGGAATCTTCCGTTGTACCTCTTCACCTGGAAGGTGGCCCCCGCGCTGGCGGCTGGAAACACCGTGGTCGCCAAGCCCTCCGAACTGACTCCGGTGACCGCGGCCCGGCTTGGCGAACTTGCCACGAAGTCCGGCCTGCCGCCCGGCGTGCTCAACATCGTGCATGGCGGCGGTGCGAATGCCGGCGAAGCCATCGTCCGTCATGAGGGCATTCCCGCGATCTCATTCACCGGTGGGACGGCGACCGGAGCAAGGATCTCCTCGCAGGCCGGTCCCCTCTTCAAGAAGTTGTCGCTCGAACTCGGCGGCAAGAATCCCAACATCCTCTTCGACGACGCGGATCTCGAATCCGCGTTGGCGACGAGTCTTCGAAGTTCGTTCGCGAATCAGGGCCAGATCTGTCTGTGCGGCTCACGCATTCTCGTCCACGACTCGATCCATGATCGCGTCGTCCAGGCGATCGCGGACGGGGCGAGAGGCCTTCGCATCGGTGATCCGCTGGATGAACACACCCAGCAGGGATCGCTGGTCTCAGCCGACCATCGCGACAAGGTGCACGCCTGCGTCGAACGCGCGAGGGCCGACGGCGGACAGGTGCTCTGCGGTGGTCGATTCGCGACCGGTCTTCCGGCGCGGTGCGAAGGCGGGTTCTTCTATGAGCCGACCGTGATCACCGGGTTGGGAATGGAGGCGGAGGCCAATCGCGAGGAGATCTTCGGACCGGTGGTCACCATCACCTCCTTCGAGACCGAGGAGCAGGCGGTGGCGATGGCGAATGCCACCAACTACGGACTCTCCGCCACGATCTGGACATCCAGCGACGATCGTGCGAACCGAATTGCGGATCAGATCGACGCCGGCACCGTCTGGATCAACTGCTGGCTGCTCAGGGATCTCCGCGTGCCGTTCGGCGGCGTCAAGCACAGTGGCGTCGGTCGCGAGGGCGGCGAGGAGGCCATGCATTTCTTCACCGAGGCCAAGACGGTCTGCACCGCCCAGGGGACAACGACATGAGCACGCAGGAACACAACTCCGATCGGGCTCCCGAGCCAGTGGGCGCGTACCCGCATGCCCGCAGGGCCGGGAACCTGCTGTTCCTGTCCGGCGTGGGGCCGCGAGCCCGTGGCACGAGCGACATTCCCGGTGTCACGCTCGACGACGACGGCAACGTCGTCGCGGTCGACATCGAGGCCCAGTGTCGATCGTGCTTCGCGAACGTCCGTGCCGTCCTCGAGGATGCCGGTGGACGTTGGGAGGATCTTGTCGACGTCCTCGTGTTCCTCGTCGACATGGACCGGGATTTCGAGATCTACAACCGCGTCTACGCCGAATGCTTCGCAGGCGACGGCAACCCGAATCCGACGCGCACGACCATCGAGATCAATCGGCTTCCCACGCCGATCGCCGTCGAGGTCAAGGCGATCGCCTGCCTCGGCGGGTGATGGTGTTCATGGGATGACGTTGCAGTCGATTCCATCGCATTCGGAGTCATCGCCGAGGTAGGTGCCCCTGAGCAGCTCGCAGGGGATCGGCCTGATCACGGCGCAGGTCCCGAATGGCGTGCAGCATGCGCCGGACGATGTTGCAAGCGGTGGCGGGCATTCTCCCCAGCGACCGAGCAGCATGAGCATGTCCTGGATGTCGACGAGGTCACTGGAGTCGAAGTCGGCGGATGGCGGATCGCTGTGCGGTTCCAGGGTATCTCCCCACTGCGAGAGCAGGTCGAGAAGATCGATCACGTCGACCTTGTCATTGGAGTCCAGGTCCGTGTTGCACTGGCAATCATCGGGAATCAGGTCGCCGTTGAAATCGTCCTCGCAGCCGTTGATGACGCCGTCGCCATCGCAGTCTCCGGCATCGGGCCACTCGCAGTCGTCCGGGATGCCGGAGCCGTTGCAGTCTCCGGTCAGTCCGGTCGAGATCTCCCACTCGTCGGGAAGGCTGTTTTCATTGCAGTCGATCTGGCACGAATCGATGACCCCGTCGGCATCGATGTCGAAGGCCGTTCCGTCGGCGAACTCGCACTCGTCGGGAATGCCGTTCAGATTGCAGTCGACGTCGGGCTCGCACCCGTCATCAAGTCCGTTCCCGTTGCAGTCGGCATCGGGGACACAGAGCCCCTGAAGCAGGACGGTGGCGCCCAGGTCCGGGTTGTTGATGTTCGACGAGATGATGTCGAGCGCACCATCGGTGTTGAGATCTGCCAGCCGCACCTCGGTGGCGCCGGTCGGCATCCAGATCTCCTCGGTCTCCGGAAAGTGGCCGGTCCCGTCGTTCAGATACATGATGGACCACCCGGCTCCGACGTGGCACACGATGAGGTCGCGGTCACCGTCGAGATCAAGATCACCGGAATCGATGCTGTGGGGATACAGGTTGGTGTCGCTGGTCTGCGCAAGGGTGAACTCGGCGTTTCCGTCGTTGTGCAGGACCATGAACTGGTTGTTGTCCTTGCTGATCATGGCGATGTCGATGTCATCATCGGCATCGAGGTCGTCGAGAACGAGGTACCTGGGGTACCCCCCCACCTCGAGCGTCCGTGGCTCGCCCCATGCACGGTCCCCCTGGCCGAGCAGCACGGTCAGGTCACCGGAGATGATGTTGGCGGTGACGATGTCGACGAAGCCGTCTCCGTTCAGATCCCCGGCGACGCCGCATCTCGGCTGGACGCCGATGTACGCCTCGGTTCCGGGTTCGAAGTCGCCCTGGCCGTCGCCGTAGAACGGAGTCATCAGCGCCGCCGACGAGCTTGGATTCGGGACCTCGGAATCCCACTGCAGGACGATGATGTCGTGATTGCCGTCCAGGTCGATGTCGTCGGTCCACAGGAACACGGTCCTGTCGAGTTCGAATGTGTGCGTGGTGGTGAAGACGCCGCCTCCATCGTTGCGGAGGACGGTCGTGGTACTCGCCGTGTAGTCGGGGGTGCAGAGATCGATGTCGCCGTCGTTGTCGAAGTCGGCTCCGTCGACGTACCTCGGACCGTAGCCGGTCGGGACGTCGATTCGATCCGGAAAGTACCCCGATCCGTTGTTGTAGCGGATCGTGACGTCGTTCGAACCACGATTGGAGATGGCGATGTCGATGTGTCCGTCGCCATCAAGATCCTCGACGAGCACCCCGCTGGAGTAGAAGCCGGTCGGGTACTGTCGCAGGGGTTCGATGGGAACCTCGGCGGTGCCGAGTGCAGTCAGAAACAGCATGAATCCAAATGGAAACGAAATCAGCATGCGTACCAAGCGTACACGGCAACGGGTCGTCGATGACGGATTTCTTGCCCGGATCAGTGGCTCGATTTCGATTCGGGCAGGAGCACGGCCCGGACCGGTGAGCCGTCGAAATCGACGAGTTTCAGGGGTTGGGCGCAGAGCTGGTAGCGTCCGGGGTCGACGTCGGTGAGCCTGAGGGTCTCCAGAATGGCGATGCTGCGGGCATTACAGCGGCCGTGAGCCACGATGTGGCGGTCGTTCAGGAGATCGACGCTGGGACTGTCGAGGCCGACCGTCACGACGTCGTGGTCGGCGAGATGGTCGATGAGCTCCGGAGAGAGCCCCGCAAAGTCCTCGTTGAAATGTTTGAATCGGAAGGTGCCGGTGTCGATGATGATCCGAGCAGCGTCCAGTGGCGTGTCACCGAGGTCTTCGATGGTGACGCGGGAGCCCGGTTCGACCTCGACGCGCACGACCCGGCACGGGCCGATGTAGTGGTTCAGGTCCATCTCGCCCACCCCCTGCCCTTCGGCGTCGTAGTGGCATGGTCCATCCGCGTGGGTGCCCAGGTGCACGGTGGAATGCAGCGTGGACAAGGTGACGGAATCGCCGTTCTCGATGCGCATCAGGAACTCGCGATTCGGGACGTTGTCGCCGGGCCAGACCCTGGTCGAGCCGGCGTGGATCGGATGTGTGATGTCGATGATGTGCTGGTTCACGATTGAGTTCCGATGGCATGCTGGTTCGTGGTTCGAATGAAGAGTGTAAGGATGGCGGACGCAAGCAGGCAGCCCGCCGCCATCCAGAATCCTGCGAGGTAGCCCCAGTGGACGTGGATCATCACGCCCATGGCCAGGGCTCCGGAGGCCTGGCCGATGTTGAAGCCGATGGTGAGTCGGCCCCACCACCTGGTGTGACGAGCCGGTCCGACCAGTTCCATCACCAGATGCGTCGTGCAGGTCGCGATGCCCATCTGAGCCGCGCCGAGGATCGCTCCGGATGCGACGACGAACCAGAGATCGGTGGTGACCAGGACGATCAGCACGGCGATCAGTCCGGTCAACGAGGATGCGGCGAGGGACAGGCGGGTGCCGATGATGTTCGAAAGAAGGCCGAAGAGCGGGCCGCCGACGAGGACTCCTGCACCGTAGATCGCGTAGACCATCGTGCTGAAGGCGACAGGCTGATCAAGCGCTTCGTGGACATACGCGGACAGGTAGATCGAGTGCGGCACGATTCCGACGGCCGCGAGGAGATAGGCGAGGAAGAAGATCCACATCACCTTTCGGCCGGCGGGCACCTGCGTATCGTCGATCATGGGTTGATCGGTCTTGATTCGCGGCGAGAGTCCGGCCCAGGCGAGGATCGTGCAGATCAGGACGAGGACGGATGTGAATATCCAACCTTTGGATGGGCCGGATTCGATGAAGTACGGAAGGAGCAGGCTCAGTCCGATGACGCCTGCACCTGCGCCCACGAACACGGTGCCGATCGCAGTGCCCCGCAGGGCCTGGCGGACGCCGGCGACCGCGATCACAGGGGCAAGGATCATGACTCCGGCAGCCGTCAGGCCGGCGAGGAACCGGCATGCCGCCAGCCAGGTGAATCCGAGTTCGAATCCGGACCCGAAGACGCTGGCGAGTCCGATGAGCATCGATGCCCTGCAGACCGTCCCGGCCGAGAATCGTCTCGCGAGCATCGCACAGAAGATCGCACCGAACAGATTGCCCAGGAAGTTGACGGTGCCGAGGTATCCCGCCTGGGAGGCGGTGATCCAGTCGTGATCCAGCATCGAGGGGATCAGTGGTGAATACGAATATCGAACGAGGCCGATGCCGGCGAGCATCGCGAGCAGGCAGGAGAGGATCCGGTACCAGTTTCGTTCGAAGAGCGGCATCGGATTGCGCTCAGAATCGATGCCGGATTGCCCAGAGGTCGGGGAACGCGGGTTCGAAGAGGGAACGCTCCAGGTACGGGACGCCCGGTGAGCCGCCGGTGCCGTGCTTGTTTCCTATCGTGCGCCGGACCAGCTGGACGTGACGGTACCGCCATTCCTGGAGTCCTTCGTCGATGTCCAGCATCGTCTCGAACAGCATGTCCAGTTCCGGTCTCGACTCGTGGGCCTGGAGCAGGATGTCCTGCATGGCGTCGTCGCCTTCGTAGCGGCGGTCCGTGGGCGCATCGAGGATCGCCGACGGGACATCGAGCCCCTGGGTGGAGAGAAACACATGGAAGTCGTCGAGGATCGACGGTGCTCGGTAGCGGGCCAGCGCCTCGTCCCTTCCGTGCAGTCCCTCGGGGAGGAACTTGAGGACCTGGTCCCGCTTGATCCCGAGGCGGAACTCGATGCATCGGAACTGCATCGACTGGAAGCCCGACGAGGTGTCCAGGCGATCGCGAAACGACACGAAGGAGGACGGCGTCATGGTTTCGAGGATGTCGATCTGACTCACGAGGGTCTTGAGGATCATCCGGACCCGCTTCAGGACGTGGGCGACGCCCCAGAGGTCCGCGTCGCGGAACCGGGGTCCCGCGAGGTCGAGTTCGTGAAGGACCTGCTTGAACCAGAGTTCGTAGACCTGATGGATGACGATGAAGAGGGTCTCGTCGTGTTCCGGCGGGTCGGACTGCGGAATCTGGATGCCGAGGAGCTCCTCGATGTGCAGATAGGACGCGTAGTTCAGTTCGGGCTTCTTCGTTGGTTCGTTCATGGGAGTCCTAGATGACGTCGAGTGCCCACAGGATCGGAAGTGCGATGCATGCGATGACGCCGAGAGCGATTGCGGGAATCAGGATTCGTTGCCGGGCTTGGATTCGAAGCACCCTGGCATAGGGGATGGTCGTGAATGAGACGAGGTTGTATCGAGGCATGAGGAGATTCGGGAACCACAGGCCGAGTTGCTTTCGGACACGCTGCAGCAAGAGAAAGGTCGACGACGCCGTCTTGTCGCGCATCTCGATGAAGTTGGTCAGCGAAAGAGCGCCGATCGCATCGCCGTCGGGGCGTTGGGTGCGGTCGTAATCGACGAGCGCGTCGTGCAGGTCGTCGTGGCCGCCGATGGATTCGGCGAGCCTGAGGCAGTCCTGGAACGCGGCATTCATTCCCTGGCCGAAGAACGGCACGATGGCGTGGGCGGCATCTCCGATCAGAACGGCGGTCGACCCATGGTGGTAGCGACGGCAACGTACGGTTCCGAGCGGGCCGACCGGATTCTCCGTGTATTCACGGACCAGATCGGGCATGAGTGGAACCGCGTCGGGAAAGTGGACCGCGAAGAAGTCTCGGATCGAGTCCGGGGACTCGACGGCGGAGAAGCTTTCGGGACCCTCCATCGGCCAGAAGCAGGTGCAGGTGAAGGAGCCGTCGCTGTTGGGCAGCGCGATCATCATGTAGTGGCCACGTGGCCAGATGTGCAGCGCGTGCCGCTCCAGCCGGTGCGAACCGTCGTCTGCCGCGGGAATGGTTAGTTCCTTGTAGCCGCTGGAGATGAAGTCGGTGCCTTCGTCGATCGGGACGATGGCATCCATCGCCTGGCGGACGATGGAGCCGGCCCCGTCCGCTCCGACGATCAGATCCGCCTCGAGGACCTGGGAGCAGCCGTGCTCGTCGTCGTACCTGACGGTTCCCGATTCGATGTCGATGTCGGTGCAGGTGGCGTTGAACGCGAGGGTGACACCGGCCATAGACTCCGCGGAGTCGAGCACCATGCAGTTGAGTCGACCGCGCGAGACCGAGTTGATCGCCTCGTCCGCGACATGACTGTACGGGGAGTAGACGGTTCGACGCTGCTCGTCGTGCATCATGCGTCCGAACATCGGCACGACGGTGTCCAGCACCGCCTGCTTGATTCCGATGCGATCGAGGGCCTGCAGTCCTCTGGCGGACAAGGCGAGGTTGATGCTGCGTCCTCCCTCGTATCCCAGGGCCCGGGGGTCGCCTCTGCGCTCGATGATGGTGACGGTATTGCCGTTCTCGGCCAGCAGGCAGGCCAGCAGCGGACCGGCGAGGCCACCTCCGATGATCGTGATGTTCCTCTTGCTGCTCACGTCGAGGATCCGAATGCGTTGGACATCATGGAAGCGAAGCGGTGGCATTCCTCGAATGTGTTGTAGAGGGCGGTCGGCGCGATGCGGATCGTGTTCGGCGGCCTGAAATCCGCGACCACGCCCATCGATTCGATGTCGCCGAAGGCCTGCTCGGCGTTTCCATCGACGACGATGGACAGCTGGCTTCCGTGGGAATCCGGATCGCTCGGAGTGCTGATCCGGAATCTGCGGCCGGGTATGGATTCGAGCTGCTTCCGCAGGTACGTCGTGAGCCGAAGCGACCTCGAACGCAGCGCGTTCATTCCGATCGAATCGAACATGTCGAGCGAGGCGCGGAGCGGCGCCATCGCGAGCACGGGTGGATTGCTGATCTGCCAGCTGTCGGCGGATTCGACGGGAACGAAGGAATCCTCGAGGTGCATGCGGAATCGGGTGTCGGGGTCGTTGCCCCACCATCCGGCGAGACGGGGCAGTCCGCGATTGACGGCATGCCTCTGGTGGACGAACGCGCCCGCGACGGCGCCCGGTCCTGCGTTGAGGTACTTGTACGAGCACCATGCCCCGAAGTCGACGTTCCATTCGTGCAGTTCGAGTGGAATGTTGCCGGCGGCGTGGGCCAGATCAAAACCGACCATCGCTCCCGCGCGATGTCCGGCCTCGGTGATGGCCTTCATGTCGATGGCCTGGCCGGTCAGGAAGTTGACTCCTCCCATCATCACGGTGGCGAGTCGATCCCCGTGCCGGTCGATGGCCTCGAGGATCGCGTCGGTACGGAGGCAGTCATCGCCCTCATCGGGACCGATCATGACGACGTGATCCTCGGGGTCGAGCCCCCTGGATCGGAGGTGGGATTCGACGCAGTAGATGTCCGATGGGAAGGCGGGCTTCTCCATGAGGAACTTCGTTCGTTGGCCTTCCGGTCGGTAGAAGCTGGTGAGCAGCAGATGGAGATTCACCGTGAGCGAGTTCATCATGACCACTTCGCACGGATGGGCCCCGACGAGTCTGGCCCCCTGTTCACGGAAGATCTCGTGGTATGTGTACCAGGGGACGCGGCCGCCGCGATGACCGTCCACACCGAGTCGACGCCAGTCCTCCATGATCTCGTCCACATGCGACTGGGCCGAGAGCGGCTGCAGGCCCAGTGAGTTGCCGCAGAAGTAGATGGCGGGCTCGCCGGATGCCGTCATCGGCAACGCAAACTGATCCCGACTGGAGGGTACGGGGTCGATGCGGTCGAGTTCTCTCGCTTCGGTCGGATCGGCCCGGCCGGAATCGGTCGCCGTCATGCCTGCCCAACCTCTTCGTTGGCCGGGTGGCCCAGCTGGTTGCGATCGACGCCGAGGAACTCGAGAGCGGTTCCCGACAACATTCTCTGCCGCTGGTAGTCGTCGAGCCCCGGCAGGTTTTCAATCGTGCTGCCGGGGGGCGTCTCGCCGAGTGGGAACGGATAGTCGCTCCCGAGACAGACCCTGTCGGCACCGATTCGGCTCACCACGTACTGAAGTGATTCGGGACCGTGGAGGGCGGAGTCGACGTAGATCCTCTCGAGCATCTTGCTGGGAGGCGTCGTGGTCTTGGTCTGGCAGAGGTCTGGCCTGGCTTCGAACCCGTGGACGATCCGATCGACGGTCAAGGGAAAGCTTCCGCCTCCGTGGGCGAATCCGACACGGAGATCGGGCAGCCGCTCCAGGACGCCCCCCATGGCCAGCGAGCAGATGGCGAGCGTGGTTTCTGCCGGCATCCCCACCAGCCAGGTGAGCCAGTGGTCTCTGGTCCGATCCTGCCCCAGCATCTTCCAGGGGTGCACGAATACGCAGGCCCCCAGGGACTGGGCGGCTTCGAAGATCGGGAAGAAGGCGTCGTCGTCGAGATTGCGCTCGTTGATGTTCGAGCCGATCTGGATACCGGCGAAGCCGAGTTCGGAGACGCATCGCTCCAGTTCCTTGATCGCGAGATCGGTGTCCTGCATCGGAACGGTTCCGAGTCCGATGAAACGGTCCGGATTCGACGCGACCGTCCCGGCGATGTCGTCGTTGAGGATCATCGAGAAGTCGTGCGTATCGCGAGGCTTGGCCCAGTAGGAGAACAGCACGGGAATGGTGCAGAGGACCTGCACGTCGACCGACGTGAGGTCCATGTCCCGGATTCGCACATCCGCATCCCAGCAATTCTCGTCGATGACCCTGAAGACGGATCCGCCGGAATGCATCTCCGCCTTGCCCTGCTCGTGGTGATTCAGCTGGATCCACTGGCCGTACCCGTACCGTTCCTGGAGGTCCGGCCAGGTCCTGGGGAGGATGTGCGTATGCATGTCGACCCGGAGATCGTTCTTGGAAATCATGACGACGAGTCTCCTTCGCGAATGATCCGAACCTCTCCGGAGGCGTCGATGCGCGACACCGGAGCGGGTTTCGGGATCCTCGTCCCGCAGTGATTGCAGGTCGATCGCACCGGATCGGCCCAGAACGATTCCATCGAATCTCGGAAATGTTCCACGATGTCCTCGCAGTCGAACTGCTCGTCCCAGGCCAGTTCGTTGCATGTTGGACAGTAGAACTGCTGGTGCTCGGTCTCCCCTGCGGGTCGGTTCCGCTCGACGACGATCCCGATGGTCTCGGGTGGTCGCTGCGGAGCATGAGGGACATTGGCCGGTATGAAGAACGTCTCCCCTTCTCGGATCAGGTGGTTGACGATCCTGCCGTCCTCGATCGTCTGGACGCAGATATCGCCCTTGAACTGGTAGAAGTACTCCTCGGAGGCCGTTTTGTGGAAATCGTTGCGGGCATTCGGCCCTCCGATCACCATTACGAAGAAATCCTCGCCCTCGTACAGGTACTTGTTGCCCACCGGAGGCTTGAAATCATCGATGTGGTCCTCGACCCATTTGGCGATGTTGAGGGGCTTTTGGACTGATGCGGTGGTTGGTGATGCCATCCTGCGGCCTCCATGGGGTGCAGATTCCATTCTATATCGCCCATCGGGTCCTGCCCGGTTTTCGCACCCAGAAGACCGATCCGCCGTCGATGTCCGGGAACTGATCAAATTGATTGCATTTCCTGCCTGTTCCGTATCACAGTTCCACGCGGAAAGTGCCGATTGTTATGATCCAATTTTCCATGGTTTCTACCCGTTCCGAGGGGTGCCATGACCAAGTACTGATCAAGGAATTTGAGTCTATGTTTGAATACGATGTCTGCATCATCGGAACCGGACGCGTCGGCCTTCCCCTGGGCCTTTCGCTGATGGACGTCGGGGTCAAGGCCACCGGGGTTGATATCGACGCCACCATGCGGGAATCCGTGAACGAGGGGCGGATGCCCTTCCACGAGCCCGGATACGACGAGATCATCGCTCGCAAGGAGTTCAAGGTCCACGGTTCACCCGCGGATGTTGTTCCCAACAGTGCAGCTCTGGTCATCACGGTCGGCACCCCGCTTCACAACCACATCGAGACCGATCTGTCCCAGATCCAGCGTGTGCTGACCAGCCTGTGTCCGCACCTTCGCAAGGGACAGACCGTGCTCCTGCGAAGCACCGTGGCCCCCGGGACGACCTCCTACGTGAAGAAGTGGCTCGAACGCAACACCGACATGGTGGTGGGCAAGGACATCCTGCTTGCGTTCTGCCCGGAGCGGATCGCGGAGGGCCTCGCCCATACCGAACTCCGATCGCTTCCGCAGATCGTCGGAGGAGAGGACGAGCAGAGCGTCGAGGCGGCAGCACAGCTGTTCGGCAGACTTGCTCCGGAGATCCTCAAGACCGATTTCATCACCGCCGAGCTGGTGAAGCTGTTCAACAACATCTCCCGATACATCAACTTCGCGGTCGCGAACCAGTTCGCACTGATCGCCGACGACTTCGGGGCGAACATCTACGAGACCAGGCGGCTTGCCAACCACGATTATCCCCGTTGCAACCTCGCCATGCCCGGCTTCACGGCCGGTACGTGCCTGCGCAAGGACTTCGGCATGATCAACGAATGGAGCGCCTATCCGGACATGCTCCTTTCCGCCTGGAAGATGAACGAGTTCACGCCCGCCATGCTCGTCGATCAGCTGATGAAGCGAGCCAAGATCCACGACAGTCGCGTGGCGGTCCTCGGATTCAGCTTCAAGGCCGATACGGACGACATTCGAGACAGCCTGGTTCCCAAGCTGTGCCGTTACATCGAGCGTCAGCTTCCGATGGAAGTCCGGATCACGGACCACAACCTTCCCGAGGCGATCCACGAGCCTTCCGCGTCGACCCCACTCCGCAACTGGGCGGTCAGCGACGCTCTGGAGGACGTGGACTGCGTCTTCGTGGCCACCAACCACACCGGATACCACGATGTCCTCGTGGAACTTGGCAAGAACCGGCCGAATGCATGGGTCGCCGACATCTGGAACGTCGGCGGAATCGATCAGATCTTCTACAAGGCAGGCGACCTGCTCAACTCTGAGGTGACTTCATGAAGGTGCTCCTGACCGGCGGCAGTGGATTTCTCGGCTCGCAGCTCTGCGAAGAGCTGCTGGGCGCAGGCCACGAGGTCGTGGTGCTCGATGACCATTCCCGTGGCCGCCCCGCCCGCCTCGAGCGGTTCGGAGACCGCGTTCAGCTGGTCGACGGCGACGTGCGGGACCTCGATGCGGTCCGCGCGGCGACCGAGGGCTGCGAAGTCGTCTGGCATCTCGCCTACATCAATGGGACGAGGTACTTCTACGAGAAGCCGGACATGGTGCTCGAGGTCGGTGTCAAGGGGACGCTCAACACGATCGAGGCCGCGCTCGACTGCGGCGTACGCCGGTACGTCCTGGCCAGCACCAGCGAGACCTACAACAATCCGACGCACGTGCCGACCACCGAGTCGGAACGGTTGATGATCCCGGACGTGACGAATCCCCGGTTCAGCTACGGCGGCGGAAAGATCGCCTGTGAACTCCTCACCCTCCACTACGGAGGCTTCAGGGGTCTGGAGACGGTCCTCTTCCGTCCGCACAACTTCATCGGTCCCGACATGGGATTCGAGCATGTGATCCCGGAGATCACCGGACGCATCTTCGAGATGTCCAACGGTCTGGAGTTGAAGGAGATCGATCTTCCCATCCAGGGCGATGGCAGCGAGACACGGTCGTTCTGCGACATCACCGACGGTGCCCGCGGCGCCTTCCTGTCCGGCGAGCACGGTGAGAACGGCAACATCTACCACGTCGGCACCGAGGAGGAGGTGTCCATCAGGACCCTCGTCGAGACCATCGGAGATGTCATGGGCGTCAAGATCAACGTCGTTCCGGGCGAACTCCGCGCCGGGGGAACCCCCCGCCGCTGTCCTTCCGTGGAGAAGCTTCGCGGCCTGGGCTACGAGCCCAAGTATTCATTCCGCCAGGCGGTTGAACGCTGCGTTGGCTGGTACGTGGACTACCACATGGCCAAGCGAAAGGCCGACGCGTGAGTGATTCCGGAATCGAGCTGGCCGGGCGTCGGATCGTCGTCACCGGTGGTCGTGGATTCCTCGGTCGCTATGTATGCGATGCATGCACGCGACGTGGAGCCGACGTGGTCGCCCTCGGCTCGTCGGACTTCGATCTGACGGAGCAGTCCGAGGTTCGTCGACTCTATCGCGAACTCGAGCCGTCCGTTGTCGTCCATCTCGCCGCCGCCTGCGGCGGAATCGGCGCGAACGTCGAAAATCCGGCGAGGTTCCTCTACGAGAACGCCCTGATGGGATTGGCCCTGCTCGAGGAGGGCCGGAAGGCCGGGCTCGAGAAACTCGTGCTCATCAGCACGACATGCTCGTACCCGAAGGACGCGCCGCTCCCCCTTCACGAGGATTCCATCTGGTCCGGCAAACCGGTGGGAGCGACCGGTCCCTACGGCATGGCGAAACGGCTCCTTCACGAGGCGTGCGAGACCTACGGTCGCCAGTACGGACTTCCGTGTGCGGTCCTGGTACCCGCGAACCTGTACGGCCCCGGTGATCATTTCGAGGAAGAGAAGAGCCATGTCATTCCGGCGATCATCCGCCGGTACGTCGAGGCCCAGGATCAGGGAATCGAAGAGGTGTCCAACTGGGGCACCGGGACACCCACCAGGGAGTTCCTCCATGCCTCGGATGCCGCGGAGGCGATCGCCCTCGCCGTCGAGCGTGATGTGCCGTGCGTTCCGATCAACCTCGGAACCGGAGTCGAGACGTCGATCGCCGAGCTGACCGCGATGATTGCCGAAGCGGTCGGATACGAAGGCGAGGTGGTCTGGGACACCTCGAAGCCGGATGGCCAGCCCCGGCGGTACCTGGACGTCAGCCGAGCCGAGGAACTGCTTGGATTCAAGGCTCGAACGGATCTGGCCCGCGGTCTTCGGGAAACCGTCGATTGGTACAGGGCCGAGAAGGCCTCCTGAGAGCCCCTGCCACGATGAGGGCGCTTCATGTTAGAATCCCCCACCACTCATCACACGGACAGGTGACCGAGCGGCTGAAGGTACCGGTTTGCTAAACCGGCGTAGGGATTATATTCCTACCGCGGGTTCGAATCCCGCCCTGTCCGCTTTCGAAGACGCCCGCATTCGCGGGCGTCTTTCAATTGGATCTGCACGGACGGGCCGTCGTCACCTCGGAATTCCCCGAGCTGGCGTGCGATCAATCAGGTCATGAAATGCCTTGATTTAATGCATGAAAGCACTTTTTGAATCGCCCGGCGGAAGGAGATGTCGTCTCGATCCGGACCACAAGCACGGCCGCCTCAACGAAATACCTCTTGAAATACAGAGTTATTCGCTGATCGCCATCGTTTCACGGATCGAATCAATCTCAAAAACACCTTGAAAATAAGACTCAAAGGCTTGTGGGGATGGAACGGACCACGTATCCTTCCGAACGAATCGGATGTTCCGACGCCCCCGGACGGGGGCACACCCGGGTGCGAGGGGGAGCCACCTCCCGTACCAGTCATACAAGACCATTCAGAGGAAAGGATTCTGAACCATGGCTAAGAAGAAGACAAAGAAGAAGACCAAGAAGACCACCGAGGTGAAGCCACTCACTAAGAGCCAGATCTTCGGAACGATCTCTGATGACACCGGCCTGACCCGCAAGGAAGTCGCATCGGTATTCGATTCGATGAACGGCCTCGTCAAGAAGGAAATCGGACGTCGCGGTCCTGGCATGTTCACCGTTCCCGGTCTCATGAAGATCGTCAAGACCCACAAGCCCCGTCGGGCCGCTCGCAAGGGAATCAATCCCTTCACCGGCGAAGAGATGATGTTCAAGGCCAAGCCCGCCCACAACGTCGTCAAGGTGCGCCCCCTCAAGGGCCTGAAGGAAATGGTCTGATCCATCTTCCCGATCCAGAGTTCATCAGCCCGCCGCGATCATCGCGGCGGGCTGTCTTTTTTGGACGTTGGTGTAGACTCGGGTGATGACGCTTCCACCAGATCGTTCGCACGTCCGCACCGAACAGCAGCATGCGGAGTCCTCCGGGCTCGATGGAATGGCCACGTCTTCGTACATCCGTCTCATGGCGGACGAGGGGCGCCGGGCCGCCGATTCGATCGATCGCATCGCAGACGAGTTGGAACGATTCATCGAGGCTCTGGTGCAGCGGATGCGCGATGGAGGCCGACTGATCTACATGGGCGCCGGCACCTCCGGTCGCCTCGGTGTCCTGGATGCTTCCGAATGCCCTCCGACGTTCCAATCGGATCCCGGTCAGGTGCTCGGCCTCATCGCCGGGGGTGATTCCGCACTGAGGATCTCATCGGAGCGGCGTGAAGACGACGCATCGGATGCCATGGAGCAGCTCGATTCGATCGGACTGGATGCGCTGGACACGGTGGTCGGCATCACTGCCGGCGGGACGACCCCGTGGCCGCTTGGTGGCCTTGCCCATGCCTCGGAGCGGGGTTGCCTGACCGCCCTCCTGTGCTGCGCCCGC